>Ga0134126_10000066_pt1 | contig 127942 bp, 107 predicted proteins | sample KB31752_FD_96881 | JGI IMG/M metagenome (GOLD analysis project Ga0134126, IMG submission 96881) | Terrestrial soil microbial communities with excess Nitrogen fertilizer from Kellogg Biological Station, Michigan, USA - KB3-175-2 | ecosystem: Environmental > Terrestrial > Soil > Unclassified ... | reverse complement strand
TCTCTCTCTCTCTCTCTCTCTCTGGCCGGGCGGGCGCTCAGGCGCTAGCTCGCTTCGCCGCGGGGTCGCTCCGCGGCTTGTCGGCCCTGAGGGCCGGCTTGATCGCTTGTGCCCCGCAATGGGGTGCTCACGGGCGGACGCCGCGCCGTTGGCTCGTTGCTTCTCTGCCGCGGCACGTAGACGTGCCCGTGGTGGCTTTGTGCTTCCCGGTCGGGCAGCGCTTTTCTGTGGATCTCTCCGGAGGGGATGGGTGTGATGGGGATGGGTACGCGTAGGCCGACGTTGGCAATCTTGGTGTCGCTGTGTGCCCTAATGGGCGTGCTCGCATCCTCTAACGCCGTCGCGACGGCCACGGTGACGCATCAGTACCTGTCGCAGATCACCGAAATCCCGGCTAGTCCGGGTGTGGCGCTCCCAGGTCGGCTGAAGGAAGCGGGAGCCATGAACGTCGACTCGGGAAAGCTGTATGTAGGCGAAGAAGGCGGGGGTGAAGCTGTATACAGGGTGGACGAGTTCGATGCCGCCACCGGCGCTTTCGTCTCGCAATTCCCGCAAGTCTCATCTGTCACCGAAATGGGCAGGAGCGGCATCGCGGCAGGACACGCTACGGGCGGAGAGCAAGTCTACGTCGGGGCATTCAGCGAAGGCAAGCGCGTGATAGCGGTGTTCGACGGCGAAGGCCATCTCCTCGATAAGTGGTCCGGGTCCGACACACCGAGTGGGGCGTTTGTCGAAGTTGGCGGCGTCGCCGCGGACAACTCGACGAATCTCAACGATTGGGCGGCCGGGGATGTGTACGTGGCCGACAGGGCTGGCGGAGCAGTCGACGTCTTCAAGCCGGCGGCTGGCGGCACGGAGGAATACGTGACGCAATTGGAACCGGAAATCCTTTCTCAGGCACCATGGGCCGTGGCGGTCGATCAGCTGAACGGCGACGTCGCGGTCATCTACAACAGGGACACCATCGACGTGTTTGAACCGACGGTGTTCGGCAAGTACGCGCTGATCCGCCAGTTGACGGGCACACCGGCGGCCCCTTTCCAGCGGATCAATAGCTTGGCGGTCGATGGCGGGAACGGCGACATATACGTCGCTGAAGGAGAATCGGGAATCGTCTATCAGTTCAGCGAAACAGGTCAATACCTGGGACGGCTGACGGGAACACCAACCGCTGCCTTCCGCAGTGTGCGCTCGCTGGCAGTTGATCCGGCTACTCATGACGTGTATGTCGGCGATTTCCGAGAAACCGAACCGTCTGCGGTGGATGTTTATGGCCCTGACATTGTGATTCCGGACGTCGCGACCGCACCGGCGACGGAAGTGAAGGCGATCGGTGAAGGTCAAATCGAAGCGAGATTGAACGGTACTGTCAATCCGGATGAAGAAGGCGAAGCGTCGTGCCAGTTCGTGTGGGGTGAAACGAGGGAATTCGGTCGGACGGCGTCTTGCGAGCCGGAAGAGGTCGCGGACGGCGAAAGTCCCGTGGCGGTGCATGCGACCTTGGGCGGCGCCGGCCTGCTCGCGCCAGATACGACCTATTACTACAGGCTGCAGGCGACCAACAAGAACGGGACGAATCCCGGTGAAGCCGGGCAGGATCAAGAATTCACGACGCCGGGACCGGGGATGCACGGAGCGGCGGTCTCGGTGGTAAGGGCTGAATCTGCGACGTTCGACGCCAAGATCGATCCTCGCGGGGCGCCGACGAGCTACTACTTCCAATACGGCACGAGCACCGCCTACGGCAGCGACGTTCCGGCTCTGAGCGAAGGAGCGAAGTACGGCACGGCGATCGGGTCCGGTGAAGGCGACGTGGAAGTAAGCCAGCACGTCCAGGGCCTTTCGGGGGCGACGGTCTACCACTATCGCGTGGTGGTGGTCAGCGAACTCACGCCTGGGAAGCTCGAATATTTCTACGGTCCCGATCAGAGATTCACAACCCAGACGGTGGGCGTTCCCGAGCAGTTGCCGGATGGGCGTGAGTGGGAGATGGTCTCGCCGCCGCACAAGGAAGGGGTGCTGCTCGGATGGATCTACCAGACGATCGTCCAGGCGTCCTCCACGGGAGACGCATTCACCGACTGGACGTCCGTCGAGCCGACGGAAGACGAAGCGGCCGGCACCTACGGCTTCTATGAGTCTGTCTTCTTTGGTCGTGGTGCTGATGGTTGGACGTCGAGGACGATCACGCCCCCGCATAGTCGCGCTGGCGCATCGCCTGTCGGTGCGGGGGGCGAATATCGCTTCTTCTCAGAAGATCTTTCCAAGGCCGCCCTGCAGCCATTCGGACCCTTCACCGCGCTTACGCCCAACGTGACCGAATCGACGCCTTATCTGCGCACCGATTTTTCGAGCGGTAATCCAGGTGAACTGTGCACGACGGGCTGTTACCAGCCACTTGTGAGCGCGGCGAACGTGCCGCCCGGCACCAAGTTCGGCGATGAACCCGGGGGGGAATGCAGTGCGAGCTTCTGTGGTCCTGTCTTGCTCAGCGGCACTCCCGACCTGAGTCACCTGATCCTTGAGTCTGCTGTTGCCTTGACCGCTACTCCCTTGGAAGGACACAACGGGCTGTATGAGTGGGCTGGTGGTCAGCTGCAACTGGTCAATACTTTGCCGCAAAGTGAAAGCAACGAACAGGGTGGCTCCGTGAGTGTCGAAACTCATCTGGGGAGCCTGAACGGTGAAGCCGTGCACGCCGTATCCGACGACGGCTCGCGCATCATCTGGGTGGGAAAGACCGGTATCAAAGGCAGACACCTCTATTTGCGCGACACCGCCAAGCGCGAAACGATCAGACTGGATGTCTTCCAGGGCGTGGAAAAAGGGCCAGAAGTGAACTATGTGATCGATTACGCGGCGGCCAGCCAGGACGGCTCGCGGATCTTCTTCCTCGACGGCGAACGCCTGACGCCTGATGCGACGGCCGAGGAACAACAGCCTGATCTCTATGAATACGATCTCAACGCGCCCGTCGGCAGCAGGCTGACGGACCTGAGCTCCTCTGCCAAACCGCAGGAACCCGCCGATGTGACAGGGGTCCCGGGCACCGGCGACGACGGCTCGTACGTCTACTTCTTCGCTCCCGGAGCGCTCGCGCCCGGCGCCACCACGGGCAAGTGCGAACTCCAGCCGACACCTGGCGAAACTCGGTTGTGCAACCTGTATGTGCGTCACTCGGGCGAGACGACGTTCATCGCTGGACTCTCACAAGACGATTTTCACGATTGGGGCCCGCTGGAGCAATTGCCGGCTAGGGTCTCGCCCAACGGTCATTGGTTCGCGTTCATGTCGGACAGGAACCTGACCGGGCATGACACGACAGACGCCGTCAGCAAGCATCCCGACGAGGAGGTCTACCTCTACGACGCGGTCCACGACAGGCTGACGTGCGCGTCGTGCAACCCGACCGGCGCACGACCGGTCGGCGTTGAATACGGTGACGGGCAGCTCGTGGGGGCCGTTGGGCTGTTCGCCGGAAAGCAGTGGGTAGCTTCGAACGTGCCGTCGTGGACGAGCTACGAGCAGGGCGAAGCACGCTATCAGTCGCGCTATTTGTCTGACAGTGGCCGGTTGTTCTTCGATAGTCACGATGCGCTGGTGCCGCAGGATGTCAACGGGACTCAGGACGTCTACGAGTACGAGCCGGTCGGTATTGGGGATTGTGGCGCCTCCAGCGCGACGTTCAGCGAAAGCTCGGGTGGCTGTGTCGAGCCGGTGTCGTCTGGTACCTCCAATGAAGAATCGGCGTTCTTGGACGCGAGCGAAACCGGCGGCGACGTGTTCTTCCTGACGGCCGCGAAACTAGCCTCCCGGGACTTCGACAATCAGCTCGACATCTACGACGCGCGCGAATGCACCGCGAGCGATGCGTGCTTCGCGCACGAACCGGTGGCGCCACCGGCGTGCGACACGGGCGAGTCGTGCAAGCCAGCCCAGTCGCAGCAGCCGACGCTATTCGGATCGCCCTCCAGCGCGACGTTCTCCGGTGCGGGCAACGTCGCGCAACCGGCGTCCGGGAAAGCTAGCCCGAAGTCGTTGACGCGTGGGCAGAAGCTGCGGCGGGCGCTGCGGGCGTGTCACCGCAAGAAGAAGCACGGGCGGCGCATGGCGTGCGAACGGAGCGCCAGGCACAGGTACGGCGCGAGGGCCGCGAGCAGAGTAGCCGGTTCACCCCACGATCTGTCCGGCTGGACAGGGCGCTGAGCGCAAGGGAGCGATGAAGATGATCAGGAAAGAATTCACCGCGATCAAGCGTCTTGCCGGTCTCCTCGCGTCTGCTGTGCTTGCATTGGGCCTCGCGGGAGCTGTCCCCGCACACGCGTCTGAACCGTGGTGGCACCTCACCTCCGGTGCCGCTCCGACGGTTCTGCACAAAGGGGGCGCCACGGATGAGGTGCAGGAAGTGACCGTAAGTGCGACGGGTGGCTCCTTCTTGCTGGTGGAACAGAAGGAATTCAAATCTGAATTCTTCCCGTGGAACGTGACCTCGCAGGAACTCCAGGAAGGTCTCGAACGTATGTATGGTGTTGGGACCGTCCAAGTAGCGGGGGGCCCAGGAGACGAAGAAGGCACGAAACCCTACAGGATCACCTTCGTCGGCAAGCTCGCCAGCCAGCGGATCGAACCGCTGTCAGCTTCTCTTCTCAACTGCCAGGGCGCCACCGGCACGGGTTGCAAGAAAGAAGTGACCGTGAGAGAGGCGGTGCGAGGCAGGGGCGACGGGGAACTCCTCATCACCGCCGCCAACTTGGGAGACGCCGATCTGACGGGCGCCGGCAAGCCGGTCACGATCGCCGACAAGGTGCCGGCTGGCCTGACGGCTGTCAGCATCGAAGGCCAAGTAGGGGGACAGGGCGGCCTGTTTCGCGGCTCGATGGAATGCTCGCTGGAATCGCTCAGCTGCACGTTCGGGGGGAACATGCCTCCCTACGAAGAAGCCCGGATCGTCATCGGGGTGAACGTGAACGCAGGCGCGGAATCCGGTGAAGCCAACGAAGTGCTGGCGTCCGGTGGCAACGCCTCTCAGGTGAAGATCTCGCGTCCGATCAGTGTCGGCGACACGTCCACGCCGTTCGGTGTCGAGGACTATGAAATGGCACCGGAAGAAGAGGGCGGGGCTGTCGACACGCAGGCCGGCTCGCATCCGTTCCAGTTGACGACGACCCTGGATCTCAACCGCAAGTCGCGCAACCTCGCGTCCGCGCAGAGCAAGGATCTGATCTTTGCGCTGCCCCCAGGGCTGATCGGGAATCCCACGCCAGTTCCCCAATGCACGCTGCCTAAATTCCTCAATGGATTCTTCATCAACGAATGCTCCAACGACACCGCGATCGGGACGGCGCGGGTGACGTTCTTCTTGAATCCAGGCGGTGAAGAAACGTTCACGGTGCCGTTGTTCAACCTGACGCCCTCTGTCGGGGAGCCAGCGCGCTTCGGTTTCATGGTGCTGGGTACGCCCGTGTTCCTCGACACCTCGGTGCGCACAGGCGGTGATTACGGGGTCACGGTAAGCGTGAAGAACATCACGCAGACGGTCGAATTCCTGGGTAGCCGTGTTACGTTTTGGGGTGTCCCGGGCGATCCGCGCCACGACAACTCGCGAGGTTGGAGCTGCATAGACGACGAAGGGTTCCAGGCAAGCGAACCCCCGCCGTGCATCGCCTCTGACCAACATCTGCCGCCACCCTTCTTGGAGTTGCCGACGTCGTGCACTGGCTCGTTGCAGACGGCGGTGAACGCGGATTCATGGCAGCAGGAGGGCAGCTTCTCCTCGTTCGCGCCCAGCGTGCCGTTGCCCGCGCTTGATGGTTGTAATGCGCTGCCGTTCAGCCCGTCGATCAGCGTTGCGCCCGATGGGGAAGCGGCGGATACGCCGACGGGTTTGACGGTTGGGATTCATTTGCCCCAGGAAGTGAGCCTGGACGCTGAAGGGTTGGGTGAGGCCGACGTGAAGAACACGACGGTCGCGCTGCCCGAAGGGGTGGCGTTGAGTCCTGCTGCCTCCGATGGCTTGGCGGCGTGCTCAGAAGCACAGATAGCCTTGTCCGTGGATAGCGTCCCGTCGTGTCCCGATGCGTCGAAGGTGGGCACGGTTGAAATCAAGACGCCGCTGTTGCCCAACGCGTTGACGGGGGCCGTGTATCTGGCTGCGCAGAGCGCCAACCCGTTCGGTTCTTTGTTCGCCCTCTACGTGGTGGCTCAGGACCCGGTGTCGGGCACATTGGTCAAGCTCGCCGGCGAAGTGGTGCCAGATGAGCACACGGGCCAGTTGGTGTCCAGTTTCAAGAACACACCCCAGCTGCCATTCGAAGATTTCGAGATCCATTTCTTCGGCGGCGCGCGCGCTCCCTTGACAACCCCACCGTTGTGTGGGGCGTACACCACCAGGGCGTCGATCGAGCCATGGTCTGGCAATCCCGCCTCGACGCCGTCATCGACCTTCCAGATGACCTCGGGCCAAAACAACGCGCCCTGCCGGGACCCGTTGCCGTTCAGCCCAGAATTGACGGCCGGCTCGACGAACATTCAGGCCGGTGCGTTCAGCCCGTTCACGATGACGATGTCAAGAGCGGACGGCAACCAGAACCTCGACGCGATCGAGCTGAAGATGCCGCCCGGCCTGCTCGGCACGCTCTCGGGAGTGAAGCTGTGCGGCGAACCACAGGCCGACCAGGGCTTGTGCGGGCCGGAGAGCCTGATCGGGGAAACGACCATCAGCGTCGGGTTGGGCGGGGACCCCTACACCGTGACGGGCGGGAAGGTGTACATCACCGAAGGGTATGGTGGCGCACCCTACGGATTGTCGATCGTGAATCCCGCGAAGGCGGGCCCGTTCGACCTGGGCAAGGGCGCCTGCGATTGCGTGGTCGTCAGAGCGAAGATCGAAGTCGATCCGATCACGGCGGCGTTGACGGTCACGAGCGACACGACCGGCCCGTACAGGATCCCGGAGATGCTCGACGGTGTGCCCCTGGAGATCAAGCACATAAACGTCACGGTCGACAGGACCGGCGGGTTCACTTTCAACCCGACCAACTGCGCGCCTATGGCGATAGGTGGGAGCCTGACCAGCAGCCAAGGAGCTACCAGCCTGCTGCACGTCCCCTTCCAGGTCACCAACTGCGCGACACTCGCGTTCAAACCACAATTCAAGGCCTCAACCGCGGGGAAAACCTCGCGAGCTAAGGGCGCGAGCCTCGACGTCAAGCTCACCTATCCAAAGGCGGCCTGGGGCTCGCAGGCGAACATCCGCTCGGTCAAGGTCGATCTGCCAAAGCAGCTGCCGTCCAGGCTCACGACACTGCAAAAGGCGTGCCCCGACGGCACGTTCAACCGGGATCCCGCGTCCTGTCCAGCGGGATCACGCGTAGGGACAGCCACCGCGACCACGCCGGTCATCCCCGTCGCATTGTCCGGCCCCGCCTATTTCGTCTCCCACGGCGGCGCGAAGTTCCCCGAACTGGTGATCGTGCTCTCCGGGTACGGCGTCACCGTCCAACTGCACGGCGAAACGTTCATCAACCAGGCCGGGGTCACCAGCAGCACATTCCGCACCGTCCCGGACGTTCCCATCGGCACGTTCCAGTTGAGGCTGCCCCAAGGCACGGGCTCGGCACTCGCGGCCAACGGCAATCTGTGCACCACAACACTGAAGATGCCAACCGCATTCACAGCACAAAACGGCACCACCATCAAGCAATCCACATCGATCAACGTCACTGGCTGTACGAGGCACAAGGCCAAGAAGGCGAAGAAGACCCTCAGGCGCAAAAAGGGAACAAAGCCCGGGAAGAAGAGATGAGATGGCTGGAAATGCAGGCACGTCGGAGCGAGCGCGGGCCGGAGCAGCGTCAAGCGGCGTAAATCGCGACAGCGACAATGGGGGACATGCGTTTGGCCCGGAGCGCGTGTCCGATATCCAGCGTGCCCGGATACTTGCGGCGACTGTCGAGGTGTCGATGACGCGCGGCGCGGGGAACGTGACCGTCGCGCATATCGTCGCGCGCGCCGGTGTATCGCGCCGCACGTTCTATGAGCTCTTCTCCGACTGCGAAGACTGCTTTCTCGGCGCATTCGAGGAGGGTTTGGGCCGGGCGGCCCGTGGCGTCCGTGGCGCGTGGGATCCGAATGACAAGTGGGTCGATCGGATCAGGGCTGCACTGGTCGCGTTGCTGTCGTTCTTTGACAGCGATCGCGCGGCTGCTCATCTGTTGATCGTGGGCTCACTCGGCGCCGGGCCAAGCGTGCTCGAGCGTCGCCGAGAGGTGCTCGAGCGCATCGTCTCCATCATCGACCAGGGCCGAGCGGAGTCCAAGGCAGGGAACCAACTGCCACCCCTGACGGCCGAGGGCGTCGTCGGTGGGGTGCTCTCGGTCCTTCAGTCGCGCCTGCACACCTCTCTCTCGGCGTCTGAACGCGGCGGAGGTATAGCTGAGGACGATTCGCTGCTGAGCCTGGCCGGTCCGTTGCTGGGCATGCTCGTGCTGCCGTTTTTGGGTCAGGCTGCGGCCCGGCGTGAGAACGCCCGGCCAATCCCGGCAAGTCAACTCAGCTCGGACGGGCACAGCGGGAATCCCCTCGGACGGCTGCAGATGCGCCTCACCTACCGCACGGTCCGTGTCCTGATGGCGATAGCGGCCCACCCCGGCTCCTCCAACCGCGTGGTCGCCGATGCCGCCGAGGTCACCGACCAGGGCCAGATGTCGAAGCTGCTGGCTCGTCTGCACGACATCGGCCTGATCGAGAACAACGGCGGCGGCGCTGCACGCGGCGAGCCCAACGCTTGGACCTTGACCGACAAGGGGTGGCGCGTACAAGGAGCAATCGCCGAACAAGCGTAGGGCAGACAGCAACGGTCACCTTTCACTCCCCTTTAGGCCCAGCGGTTAGCCTTGCCGCGAGGATGAAGAGAAGTGTTTTGAAGGGAGGGGCTCTCACGCGCACGCGCGTATGCCTGCCTGCGCTCTCACTGCTGGCTCTCGGCCTGCTCGCGGGCTGCGGCAGCAGCTCTTCGACCTCCTCCACCCCAGCGGTGCCCGCCTCTCCCGTGCTCGCTCCCGCTGGCCAGGGCACGGCGGCCAAGGTCGATGCCGTCGCCTATGTCTCGAGCACCCCGATCCCCAAGGCCAGCTATCAGCATTGGCTCGCCGTCGAGACTGCGCTTGGCGCCGCCGGCTCGCCCTCCCATCAGGCGCTCGGCTTCCTGATCACCTCCGTGTGGGTCCTAGGCGAGGCGGCAGCCCGTCACATTTCCGTCTCGGAACCCGAAGTCAAGCAGCGCTATGCCCAACTCGTGCACGAGAGCTTCCCCAAGTCGGGTTCCCTGAAGAAGTATCTGGCCAAGTCGGGCGAGACCGAAGCCGATCTGCTTGCCCGCATCAAGGTCGAACTGCTCGCCTCGAAGATCGCCGCGAAGGTCACGGCCGGCAAGAGCTCAGCTCAGCGCACGGCATTGTTGAGCGCCTTCGAGCGGAACTTCCATGCGCACTGGAAGGACTACACCGACTGCAAGCCCGGCTACGTGATGGAAGATTGCAAGCAATACAAAGGCAAGCCCGAAGACCTGACGGCGACCTCCAGCAAATCCACGAGCTCCCCTTCCTCGAGCGGGTCTGCAAGCGGGTCCTCCAGCAGCACCAACAGTGCCTCCAGTTCCAGCGGCGAGGTCTACACCGCGCCGGGCGCCTTCTCGATCTCGAGCTCCGCCTTTGAACGCAATGGGGCGATCCCCGCTCAGTACACGTGCGCGGGGGAAGGCACCTCCCCACCCCTGTCCTGGACGAAAGTCCCAGCCAAAGCAGCCGAGCTGGTGCTGTTCGTCATCGACGACAACTCCTCCGGCTCCAGCGGCGGCATCCGCTGGGTGGTGGGCGGCATCGACCCGACCTCCACAGGCGTCGCGGCGGGCAAGACACCCGCGGGTGGCATCGTCGGCACGAACACCGCCGGCAAGGCCGCCTACTCCCCGATCTGCCCCGCCAAGGGCAAGAGCGACACGATCGAGTTCGTCATGTACGCCCTCAAGAAGACGATCCCGCTCTCCTCCGGCTTCCAGCCCTCACAGGCCGAGGCCGAGTACGGCTCGGGCAAACTCCTGCTGGGCCAGGCCGCCGTAACCTACGGCATCGCCTCACGCTGACCCAGTCTCAGCTCTCGGCGCCGCGCTGGCGCAGAAAGCGCTGGAATTCGCGCGCCAACAGATCCCCTGAGGGCAGGTCCTGGGGGGAGATCGACGTCTTGTCATCCTCGGCGGCACGGCGCTCCAGGCGCTCCACGAAAGCCTGGATGTCCGGGTCGGACTGCACCGCCAGGCCCACCTGGTGCTCGTACTCGCCGGCGGCCTGCTCGAGCTCTGAGGCGTCCACCGAGACTCCCACCATCAGCTCGAGCTTGCGCAGCAGGGCCAGCGCCGCCTTGGGCGAGGCGGCGGCTGCCACGTAGTGGGGCACGCTCGCCCAGATGCTCGCTGAGGGCAGGCCCGCTTCGGCACAACTTGCGTGCAGTACGCCCACGATCCCCGTCGGGCCCTCATAGCGGCTCGATTTCAGGCCGATCCGCTCGATCATCGCGGCGTCCGAGGCGAAGCCCGTCATTGCCACCGGCTGGGTGTGAGGCACGTCTGCCAAGAGCGCGCCGAGGGTCACCACCAATTGCACGTCGAGCGCCTCGGCGAGGTCTACGATCAAGGAGCTGAACGAAGGCCAGCGCATCGACGGCTCGGCTCCCTGCACGATCACCAGGTCGCGCGGTGCCCGCGGTGCGCGCGCTTCGAAGATCTCGACCGACGGCCAGGAGATCACGCGCGCCTGGGTCTCATCGATCTGGACGTGCGGACGGTTGGCCTGGAAGTCGTAGAACTCCTCGGTATCGGTCTTGGCGAAGCGCTCGGCCCCAAGGGCTCCGCCGAGGAACGCCGTCGCGGTGGAGGCGGCGTCGCCCGCGTCGTTCCAGCCCGAGAAGGAGCACACCATCGCTGGGGCCCTCAGGCCGTCGGGACGGCGATCCCAGATGAGCGGCTGCATCCGAACCACCGTACATCATGAGGACACGATGTCCACCAGTAGCTCGAGGAGCGATGCACAGGCGGTGCCCACGGCGTATCGCGGCACGGATACGCGGGCCGGCGCCGGTGGTCAGAGGATCGCGACCTTGCGCGCCGGTGATGCCGTCGAGGCAGTGTTCGCGTGCACGCGCAAGGAGCGGCTTTTCACGCGCTCGGGCGACCCTTATCTGGCGGTCGAGCTGAGCGATCAAGGCGGAAGCGTGAAGGGCAGGGCTTTTCGCGATGCCGACCTGCTGGCCGGGCGCTTCGAGCGCGGCGACCTCGTGCGTGTGCGCGCACGCGCCGAGCTGTTTCGCGATGAAGTGCAGCTGGCCATTCAGCAGATCGCGAAGATCGAGCTCTCCGAGGAGGACGCGGCGCGCTTCTTGCCCGTCTCCCACCGCGATCTGGACGAGCTCGAAGGCTTCTTCGAGCAGCTGGCGCGGGAGGTGTACGACCCGGGCCTGGCGGCCTTGCTGGGACGACTCCTCGCCGATGAGGAACTGCGCGCCCAGTTGCGCCGTGCGCCCTGCTCGCTACCCGAGCTGAGCGCCGGCCGCTCACCGCGCTCCTCGGCTCACCACGCCTTCCTTGGCGGCCTGCTCGAGCACACGGTGGCGGTTGCCCAGATGGGGCTCGAGCTGTGCGCCGTCCATCCGCGTTTGGATCGTGATCTGCTGCTGTGCGCGGCGCTCGTTCACGATCTCGGCAAGACGCGCGAGTACGCCTACGGGGCCGAGCTGACCCGTACCGAGGAGGGGCGCATGTTGGGCCACGTGGAGCTCGGGCTGCGCTTGATCGCCGCCTACGCTCCGCCGGCGCTCGGGGCCAATCGGCGTATGGCTTTGGAGCACTGCGTGCTCGCCCACCACGGCCCTGAGGGTGTAGGTGGGCGCTTCGCCTCTGCCGAGGCGCTCGCCCTGCAGCGACTCAATGCGCTCGACGCAGGCGTAAAGGGTGCCTTCGAGTACGGACCCGGACGTTAAGTCCCAGCTCGCGGCTGCCGATCATGAACGCGTGGGGGATCAGCCCAATACCCGTGCCCAAGTAAGCGAGCTCTCGCTGCTACGTCCGGCTGAGCGCTTGCCGGAGCCTGCCGCGGGCTCTGCCGGAGGCATGGGACAGTCGGCGACCATCGTCCAGCAGATCGGCGACGGCCGCCCCGTGCGGCTGATCGGCGACGTAGTCGTCGAGCTTGGGTTCGCAACGCGAGAGAAGGTCGAGGAGGCGGTCGAGATCGCCCGTGCCCAGCGCAAGCCCACCGGGCAGGTGCTGGTCGAGCAAGGTGTCCTGCGCCACGATCAGCTCGCTCGCGTCGTGGCCGAGCGCTTCGGCCTGGACTACATAGACCTATCGGTGTACGAGCTCGACATGGGTGCGGTCAACCTGATCGACATGGAGGCCATCAGGCGCTACCAGGCCGTGCCGGTTGGCTTCCTCGAGGACGGCACCTTGCTCCTGGCGATGGCCGACCCGACAAATGTGCTGAGCATCGATGACATCGCGATGCTCACCGGCCGCAGGGTGCGCTCGGCGAGCGCCTCGATCGAGGACCTGAACATCCTTATCATGCGCCTCTCGCGCGTGGAGCAGTCGATCGAAGAGGTCGTCGAGGAGGACCCACAGGAAGAGTCCGATTTCCAGATAGACGAGGCCGACAAGGATGCGCCGGTGATCAAGCTGGTGCACTCGATCATCGCCGAGGCGATCGAGCAGAGCGCCTCGGACATCCACATCGACCCGGGCGAGGGCGACATGCGCGTGCTGCTGCGTATCGACGGCGTGCTCTCGCAGACCGCGACGCTGAAGCGCTCGATGGCCACCAGCGTCATCTCGCGCGTGAAGATCATGTCTGAGATCGACATCTCCGAGCGGCGCGTGCCGCAGGACGGGCGCTTCGCGCTGACGGTGAACGGGCGCCGGGTGGACGTGCGCGTAACGACTCTGCCGCTCGTCTATGGCGAGGGCGCCTACCTACGCATCCTCGACAAGGGCGTGGCGGTTAGGGGCCTTGAGTCCTTGGGGATGCAGCGCACCGAGCAGGACCGCTTCGCCTACGCGATCGCGCGTCCCAACGGCGCTGTGCTCGTGACGGGGCCGACCGGCAGCGGCAAGTCGACCACCTTGTATGCGGCTTTGGGCGCCATCAACGACGGCAGTCGCTCGATCCTCACGATCGAGGACCCGGTCGAGTCGCGCATCGCCGGCGTCAAGCAGATGCAGGTTGCGCCGAAGGCAGGCATGACGTTCGCAGGCGGCTTGCGGGCGATGCTCAGAGCGGACCCTGACGTGATCATGGTCGGCGAGATCAGAGACCGGGAAACCGCGCACATCGCCGTGGAGGCGGCGCTCACCGGTCACCTCGTGCTCTCCACGCTGCACACCCGCGATGCCCCGAGCGCGCTCGGGCGCTTGATGGACATGGGCATCGAGCCGTTCCTGATCTCCTCCGCGATCGACTGCGTGGTGGCGCAGCGGCTCGTGCGGGTCCTATGCCCTCACTGCAAGCAGCCGAGCAAAGTGCCCGAGTCCCTGCTGGCGGAGTACGGTCTGTACGAGTCCGAGGCGTTCGAGTCGGCCGGATGCACGCGTTGCTCGGCCACCGGCTATCGCGGGCGCATGGGCATCTACGAGGTGATGTCGGTCAGCGAGGAGATTCGTGCGCTTGTCCTGCGCAACGCCTCGGTGGACGAGATCGCCGCCACGGCGATGGGCCAGGGAATGCGCAGAATGCGAGAGGACGGGATCGCCAAGGTGCGCGCCGGTCAGACCTCGATCGCTGAGATCGAGCGGATGACCACGAGCATGTTGTGAGGCTCACGTACCGGGAACCGGTGGGACCAGCAGTCGGACCTGCAACGTACCGGTGGGGAATGCCTCAGCTGTGAACGAGTAGGCGCGGTAGGGCAGGCCACGGTAGAGCACTTCACCGCGTTCGGGGACATCGGGCGGCGCGGGGCTCGTGCTGCCCAGCAGCAGCCGGCCGCCTTCGCTCAGGAACACTTGCACGCCGGCGAAGCGGTGGGCGAGGATCACATAGCCAAGGTCGTCCTGGACCGACAGCAGGAAGTGGCCGACGATGTGGCCGCGCGCGTCGCGGACATCGCCGCGGATCGGGGCCAGTACGTGCGGGCCGCCGACGTCCGCCACGAGCTTTTCACCCAAGGTGGCGCGCACGCGGACCACGTGGAGGGTCGATTTGAAGAACGCCACGATCGCAGCTTCGGTGGCGGGAGGATCGTCGCTCACAACCGCTTCCTGGAAGGAGCGCGAGCGTTCGAAGTCGTTCACCACCACCTTCGCCTGGGCTCCGGACTGCTCCTCGCGGTAGATCCTCTCAGCGGCCACCCCGATCGCATCGGCTGCGGTTTCGGCTGCGGTGCGAGCGCACGCCGAGGCGCGGGGGACGGGCGCGAGCAGGTAGGTGCGCAGTGCGATCTTCGGAAAGCCGGTGCCAGGGAACGAGTAGACCGCGTAGCGCGTCCCGCGCCATGAGAGCTCGCCGCCGCTGGGTATGTGACTCGGAGCGGCCCTCGCCGAGCCACCCAGGAAGCGCGTGCCGGCGCTTACGAGCACCTGCACCCCGGCGATCGTGTGAATCGTGTCTGCGTATCCCGCGACCTCCTGCTCTGAGGCTGTGATCTCTCCGATCGTGCTTCCGGCGGCATCCTTCAGCGGTGTGCTCACGGGCGCCACCGCGTTGGTCTTGCCATATTCGAGGAGCGTGCGCCCAGCAACCGTGATGCGCACGCGCACGAGCTGGCCCCGTAGCAAAGGCACGAGGGCAGCGCGCGCAGCGGTGGGGTCGTCGGCCTCGGCGGCGGCGATCAGGGCGGGCGAGCTCGCGAGCCGCTCAGTCGCCGGCCGCGCGATCCGCCCGCCCGAGAGCTCGTGATAGACGTGGTTGGCGATTACTCCGAGTGCCCTGGCCACCGTGCTAGCGCACTGAGGTGAGGCGAGGGATGAGGTTAGGGGTGCCGCGGGAGAGAGCTTTGAGATGCCCGGGGCCGGCCGGTCGTCGGCGTCGGCGCCCGACCCGCAACTGGCGAGAGCGAGCAGCGATAGGGCGACAGCCAAGGCCGGGGTCGCCCTTGTAGCGCGAGCCGGACGCAGCGCCGATGGGCCGCCTCGGACTCGAAAACGTGATCGTACGCGCATACATCAGCAGGCTAACCCCACGGCCCATTGCTTTTTGACTTTGTTGTGTTTGGCTTTCTTGTGCTCGTTCGCCTTGGCGAGCGGCCTGGGGCGTAGCCTTGCTTGCCCGTTGATGACGAGGTATTGCCAGTTGGCTATACTGTGTCCTCGTGGCGAAGGTGATGGTCTCACTCCCTGACGATCTACTTGGCGCGCTCGATGCGGAGGCTAAGCGCCGGCACACAAGCCGCAGTGCCATTCTGCAAAATGGCGCGCGCCGCGAGCTAGGGCTGTTGCGCCGCGAGCGCAATGTCGTGCTCAGCGAGCTCGATCTACTCTCGCGCGAGTGGAAAGGGCCCTTTGACGCCGCTGCGCTCGTGCGCGCCGAGCGGCTTCGCGACGGGTGAGCACCCTTCCCCTCGGTTGGCTAGTCGACGCCAGCATCGCATTGAAGTGGTTTCTTCCCTTGGACGGCGAGCCCGACGGTCACCTGGCGCGAACAGCGATCGGACATCTCGCGATGCGTACCACCACCTTGGCCTTCTACGAGGTGGGCAACATACTCACGCGGCACTCTGGTTTGGATGCGGTCCGGATCGGCGCGGCGCTTGGTCTGCTGGAAGATATATGCGGCGATCCGCTCGAGCTGACCTCCGATGACCGCCATTCCGCTGCCGCACTCGCTCTCGAACACAAGCTCACCTTTTATGACGCTTCCTATGTGGCGATTGCTCGCCGCACCGGGCGCCGGCTCCTATCTGCCGACAGCGACCTGACAGTGCCAAAGCTCGCGATCACACTGCAGGACGCCCTAGCGGAAGACCGTGTCTAGCATCGGGTCTGTGAAATTGCATCCTGGGAGGTGGACAGTCACCATCTCGGCCGTTCTGATCGCGGTGAGCGCGCCCGCTCTTGCGATGGAGCTGCGTGTCGCTGCTCCATCGTCGTCGGCCCCACCGCCCCACGAAGGTACCTGCCCGATCTTTCCGGCGAATAACCCGCTCAACCAAGACATCTCGCATGCGCCGGTGGACCCCAACTCGGGGAAATACATCGAAAGCATCGGCGCGAGCATTCACCTGCACGCCGACTTTGGCACGCCGCCGAGCTATGGGATTCCCTACGCCGTGGTGGGCCCTCACCAGCCGAAGGTCCCGATCCACTTCACCGAATACGGAGAAGAATCCAATCCCGGCCCTTATCCGGTCCCTGCGAATGTACCCGTGGAGGGCGCGGGTGAAGAAGGTGACAGACACGTGCTCGTCCTACAAGAGGGCACGTGCGAGCTGTACGAGCTGTACGCCGCCCACCGCACCGGCGGCTCCGGCTGGGACGCCGGCTCGGGTGCGGTGTTCAACCTGCGTAGCAACAAGCTCCGCCCAGAAGGGTGGACCTCGGCGGACGCCGCGGGCCTGCCCATCTTTCCCCTGCTGGTGCGCTACCCAGAGGTGAAGGCCGGGCGGATCGACCACGCCCTGCGGGTGACCGTGGCGCGCACTCAGCGCGGCTACATCCGTCCCGCCACCCACTTCGCCTCCAGCAGCTCCGACCCGAACCTTCCGCCGATGGGATTGCGCCTGCGCCTGAAGGCCAGCTTCAGCCTCTCTGGCTACCACGGTCAGGCGCTCGTGGTCCTGCGTGCGCTCAAGCGCTACGGCTTGATCGTGGCCGACAATGGCTCCTCCTGGTACATCACTGGGGCTCCGAGCCCGCGCTGGAGCGACGAAGACCTCGACCAGCTCAAGGACGTGCCCGGCTCCGCTTTCGAGGCCGTCAAGACCGGGCCGATCCTGCGCCGTGGGTAGATTCTCGCTGCCTGGCCGTGTCAGGGCTGGTCGGTCGATGCCGGATCCCGTTGCGGCACGGGCTCCTTTACCGGCGCTGGCGGTGCGGCTGGCAATGTGGTCTGTGGGTGCTCATGGCCGTGACTCTCGCCGGTGACCGACTGCTTGAACTCACGCATCCCGGTACCGAGCGAGCGCCCGATCTCGGGTAGGCGCTTGGCGCCGAACACCAGCAGCAGGATCACTACCAGGAACACGATGTGAAGTGGGTTGTCGAGTCCCATCAACACCCAGTCTAGGCGTTATCGACCGCGTTGGGGCGATTTCTCCTAGAGGCTCCCTCGTGGGGCGGGCAGGGCGGACTCGAATCCCGCGGTTCGCTCATCGCCTTGCGCACCAATTGGACCGCCACGAGCACCATCAACAGCGCAAAGCCCACGCGCAATACGGTCCCCGACAGGGCATTTGCGAGCGCCACGCCCGCCGCCGCGCCGACGATCGAGAGGAGGCCCATCACGATCGCATCCCCGCGGCGCACATTGCCATAGTCGTCCTGCTTGACGGTTCCCACGATCGCCACGGGCACGATCGCCAGCAGGGATGTGGCCTCCGCTTGATGCTGGCCCAGACCGAGGAAGATCACCAGGCCGGGCACGAACAGCACCCCGCCGCCCACGCCGAGCAGGCCGGCCACGATGCCCGCACACACGCCGATCGCGATCGCGGCGATCATCGCGCCGCCGGTCTCGCCCGGCTGGTCGCGACAGGTCCCGTCATGGTGCCGGCTGCCTCAGGGAGCTTCATCGCACCAACAGCTCCACCGCGCTGGCCACCAGCACAACCGCGAACAGCAGCGAGATCGAGCGCGTCGGCATGCGCTGCTGCAACCACGTTCCGATCAGGACACCGCCCACAGCGGGCACGCCGATCAGTACCGCGTCGAGCACGTGCACGTTGCCATAAGCCCCCTGCGTGCCGGCGGCGAACGCTGCGATGAACACGATCGCCGCCAAGGAGGTACCGGTCGCCTCGCGCGGCCCATAGCCGAGCCAGAGCACGAGCAAGGGCACGATCACGCTGCCGCCGCCCACGCCGAACAGTCCGCTGAAGATACCTGCGGCGGTCCCGATCGTCGCCAGCTTCAGTGTGCGTCCCCGGTCCAAGTCGAACGACCGTCAGCCTTCGTCGGACGTGTCTGGCCGATCAGCCCGCATGGAGCGCCATACTAAAGGCCGTGTCCCCGGCTGCCATGCTTGTGGAGGCGCTCGAGCCGCTCCGTTCCGACCCCGCTCACGCGGCTGTCTTGCTCGATATCGACGGCACCTTGGCGCCGATCGTTCGCCATGCCGCCGACGCGCATGTGCCCGAGGCTACGCGCACGCTCCTGATCGAGATATCCAAGCGCTACGGCCTGGTGGGTTGCGTCAGCGGGCGCCGTGCGGGCACCGCCCGTCAGATCGTCGCGATCGGAAGCATCGCCTACGTAGGCAATCACGGCGGCGAGCTGTTGCGTCCCGGCGCCACGCGTCCCGAGCTCGACCCCGAGCTGACCGCCTGGTCTGAGCGTGTTCGCCAGTTCGCCGCGCGCGCCTACACCGCTGAGGTTCAGCGTGCGCGCGTGCGCAGCGAGGACAAGCAGGCGATCGCCGCCTTCCACTGGCGCGGTGCCCCGGACGAGCAGGCGGCTGCGGCGCTCGTGCGCGAGATCGCCGAGCGCGCCGAGCAGGAGGGGTTCGCGGTGCACTGGGGCCGGATGGTGCTCGAGGTACGTCCGCCCCTCGAGCTCGACAAGGGGCTCGGCGTCACCGCTCTCCTACAGAGCGCCATCGAGCGCGAGGGCGACGGCGCCTCGATCAAGCGGGCCATGTATGTGGGCGATGACAGCACCGACATAGACGCCTTCCGCGGCCTGCGGGCGCTGGTGGACACCGGTGCGCTCGAGCTGGCCTTGCTCGTGGCGGTTGGCTCGGAGGAGACCCCGCCAGAGCTGGCTGCACAGGCTGATCTGATCATCGACGGGCAGAGCGGCGTCCGCGCCTTGCTCCAAGCATTGCTGTGACCAACCCTTAGCGCGAGGCGTGCACTTCGTCGACTTCCTCAGGGCCACCGTCCTGCTCAGCGCCGCCGCGGCGACCGCGCTCGTGATCGTGACCGTGCTCGCGGCCGCTCCCTCCCCGGACTCGACGGTAGTGCCGATCTCAGTCGGATGGTGGGTCGTGGCGGCCGCGATCGGCCTGCGCTTGGGGCGCCATGCCGACGTCAACCCGCCGATCGCGCGCCTGCTCGCCGAGGCCAAGGTCAGCACCGCGCTGCCCGAGTACCGTCCCGGCGCCACTCTCCTAAACCGTTTGTGGCCCTTGCTGGCGTTCACGCTCGTGGCGGGGGGACTCGCGTTCTTCCTGCCCCAGATCCCAGGTATCGGCGCCGGCTTTGCGATCGCCTTGGCCTTGTGGTGGCGCCGCCAAGACGCGGCCGTCGCGGCGATCGAGGAGCGCGACGGAGTGCGCTTCCATGTCCTGCGCACCTCCCCCTTGCGCGCGATCGCCTTGGCGCGCACCCCTGGCTTCAAGGCCTTGCGCCCGCAGCGCATGGACGGCGCCACCACCTGAGATGGACGTTCTGATCGTCTCGCTCGGCTCCACGGGCGGGCTGCGCACCGCCGACGAGGAGCTACTCGGATCGCTGCGGCGAGCGGGAGCCGATGCCGCGATTGCGAGCGCGGAGCCGCCGCGAACGGTGCGTACCTTGATGCTCACCGACTTGCTCTGGGCGCTCGCGGCGCGGCGGGCAGCCTTGGCGGAGCTGCGGCGAGGCCCCGTGCGGGCACTCGTCTACTCCAGCACGACCGCGGCCTTGCTCTGGCCGCGTCCCGGCGCGATCCGCTTCGACGCGCTCGCCGCCGGCAACCGGCCAGGGCGCCATGGGCTGTGGCAGCGTCCGCTCGAGCTAAGGCGCTTGCGCGAGGCGCCTTTGCTCTTGCCCTGGAGCGACGGTGCGCTCGATGAGCTGCCGGGGAGCTCTTCTGCGACTCGCACGCCAGCTCCGATCCCCACCCATCGATCCGCGCTCACGTTGCCGGTGCCGGTCGAGCCGTCTCCCCGCCCCGTGGAGCCGTCTCCCCGCCCCGTGGAGCCGTCTCCGCGCCCCGTAGAGCCATCTCTAGCCCCCGTCGAGCCGTCGAACGATTCCTCCGAGCGCGACATCGCGGCCTTCGCCTATGTGGCAAACCCCGCCAAGAAGGGCCTCGAGCGGATCCTCGACGCGTGGCGCACGGCATGCAAGCCGGGTGAGGAATTGGTGCTCGCGGGCGCCCCGGAGGGTGAGCTGCAAGCGCGGGGGTATGCCTTGCCGGCGGAGGGGGTGCGCGTGCTGCCGATGCTGCCCTACGGGGAGTACCGGTCCTTGCTCCGGCGCACGCGCGCGTTCGTGTGTGCGGCCCGCCGCGAGGACTACGGGATCGCCCAGCTGGAGGCGCTCGCCGATGGATGCATGCTCGTCACCACGCCTTCTCCGGGTCCCTATGTGGCTCTGCCGATTGCCCGCGACCTCGACTCGCGGCTCGTCGGCGAGGACCTCGCAAGCTCGCTGCGCACGGCGCTCGACGCACCCGCCCCCGACTATGCCGCGCGCGCGGCGCTTGCCCTCGAGCCCTTCCGTCGCACTGAGCTCGATCGGATCGTGGCCCAGGAGCTGCTGCCGGCGCTGATTGCATAGCCGCCCCCGCTCGCACAATGGCGGACACTCGCACGCGAGGTCATCTCTTGCGCAGGCCCTATCCCGGACGCGCCCGCTTGCGCAGCTTCGCGAACTCGGCCCAGGGGCGCGTGTTGGCGACGTCCTCTGCCTCCAGCCAGGCCCTGCGCGCGGTGGCGATGCCCCAGCGCATCACCGCGAAGCGCTCGACCCAGTGGGCGTCGGAGTCGATCAGGATGCGCACTCCCGCCCGCGCGGCCGCGCGTGCGTGGACGTCGCCCAGGTCGCGACGGTTGGGGTTGGCGTTGATCTCGAGCATCGTGCCGGTCCGGGCGGCCGCCTCGATCACCGCCGGCAGGTCCAAGGCATAGGGCTCGCGTCGCCCGATCAAGCGCCCCGTGGGATGGCCGATCGCGTCGACCAGGGGATGCTCCATGGCGGCGATCATGCGTCCGGTCATCGCTTCTTCGCCCATGCCGAAGGCGGTGTGCACACTGGCGATCACCCAGTCCAGCTCGGCCAAGAGCTCGTCCTCGTAGTCCAGCGAGCCGTCGGGCAGGATGTTTACCTCACTGCCCGCCAAGACCTCGATGCCCTCGAGCTGCGCATCCACCTCCCTCACGTGCTCGATCTGCAGGCGCAGCTCCTCGGGGGAGACTGCGTTGCCGAAGCCATGCGAGGCCGAGTGGTCGGTGATCGCCACGTATTCGTATCCCCGCTCGCGCGCAGCGAGGGCCATCTCCTCGATCGTGTGGTGGCCGTCGGAGGCCACGGTGTGACAGTGCAGGTCGCCCTTGATGTCAGGCAGATCGATCAGCCGGGGAAGGCCGGGCTCCGAGCCCGGCGCGGCGGCCGCGAGCTCGCCGCGGTCTTCGCGCAGCTCGGGCTCGATGTAAGCCAGGCCGAGCAGGGCATATACCTCTCGCTCGCTCGCGCACGTCGTCGTCTTGCCGGTGGCATCGCTCGAGACCCCGTACTCGGACACGTGCAAGCCGGCGCGCACGGCTGCTTCCCGCAGAGCCGCGTTGTGCTTGCCCGAGCCGGTGAAGTGCTGCAACAGGTTGCCGAGCTGACCCGGCTTGGCGATGCGCAGGTCGATGCTCACGCCCGAGTGGCTGCGACCCCTGGCGCCCGCCTTGCCCGCGGAGGCGGCCTGCTCGACCTCGGGTAGCGAGGCGAGGCTCTTCGCGAGCGCCACCGGCCTGCGCGTCACCGCGATCAGATCGATGTCCTTCACACTGTCGGCCATGCGCCTGGCCGAGCCGGCGATCAGCACCTCCGTGCCGGTCCCACCGGCCTCCTTCAAGCCGTCGGCAAGCGCCTGTCCCAGCTCGAGCGCCTTCGGCAACAGCAGCCGCGCGGCGCCCCGCCCTCCCGGCTCGGCGGCCATGCGCTCCAACGACTCCAACACGCTCGCCTCGAACTTCGGGCCGAGGCCCCTCACCTTGCGCAGCCTGCCCGCCAAGGCCGCCTCGCGCAAGGCCTCGAGCGAGTCGACACCGAGCGCCGAGTGCAGCAGGCGCACGCGCTTGGGACCTACCCCCGGAAGCCGCGTGAGTGCGATCAGCCCGGGCGGGACCTTCGCGCGCAGCTTCTCCATCGCCGGGATCGTGCCCGTCTCGGCCAGCGCGAGGATCTTCTCCTGCAAGGTCCCCCCGATCCCCGCAAGCTCGGTCGCGCGACCTTCGCGCGCGAGCGCCGCGACCGACACGGGCGCCTCGCGTACCGCGCGCGCACCGCTGCGGTAGGCAAGCACGCGGTGTACGATCGCCCCATCCAGCTCGTACAGGTCGCCCAGTTCCTCCAAGGCGTCGGCGATCGCCGAGTTCGACAGCTCGCTGGCCACGGGCCTAGCTCACCCGGATCGCCACGACCGTGTCGGGGGCGAGCATCAGTCGCGCCCGATGGGCGTGAACCGCAAGCGATGCTCCCGCTTCGACCGCGCTTGCCGTCGAGATCGTGTCCGTGCGCAGGCGTGCCGCGGCGCCGGGGACCTCGATCGTGAAGGCCGCGGGCTTTGGCGAGAAGGAACTGACGATCACACTGGTGTGCCCACCCGTGGACACCTTCGCGGCGAGCAGGGCGGGATCGCTCGAATCTGAGGACACGCGGCTGCTCACAGGGATCCAGCGGTGCAGGAACAGCAGGGCGTGTCCGAGCGGGCGCGTGGTCACGCTGCCATCGGCTTCGAATGTAAAGGCGTCATAGCTCGTGCCGGCTGTGTGAAAGCGCACCTGAGTCCACCCCGCGAGCACGGCTGCCACCACATAGCGCGCCGCCCACACGCCTGCCACCGGCTGGTCTGAGACGCCCGGCCGCCCGCCGCACGAGCCGCTGTTGCTCTCGGAGATGACCGCCGGGCGGTGCGCCGCCTTGGCGGTTGCCAGCAGCCAGGCGTACTTTTCGAGGAGCCCCACGCTCGCGTGCTTGGTGAGCAGGCGCGCCGCGGTCGTGGGGGCCGCGGCCGAGCCGCACGCCGCGGTCGGGTAGGCGTGCACGGTCATCGCCACCGGCGGGTCCTGCTCGAGCATCTGGGCCATCCGCACGCGCCAGCCGATCCCCGCCAGGTCCGGGCCCTCGACAGGGACCTGCCCGAGCTGTGCGCGGCGGCTCGTCCATTCGCTCGCGAACGCTTCGGCCGTCCACGGCGCGGGCCGGTACGCCGGTACCGTGAAGCCCGGTTCATTGGGCAGGATGTGGCTGAAGCCGTACAGGTCCGGCTCGTTGCCGAGCGAGAAACTGAGCTGCGCCGGTGGAATCGCCTGCTCTGCCTCCGCGATCGTCGTCAGATCGTCGGCGACCGGGCCTTCGGCGAAGTTCAGGCCGACGACGATCGGCGCTCCGCTTTCGCGCGCCAGGCAGCCGAGGGTCGTCCAGAAGGCGGGGGGTACCGCGTAGTGGTAGGCGGCCGTCGGCCCGGCCAAGTCCTGGGAGTCGCCGCCGATGCGCACCGCCGGCGAGCCGAGCGACTTCAGCGTCGCCACCAAGGCCGGGCTCGGGCATGGACCACTGCCGAGCGCCTTCTCCATCAAGGGGTACTCGATCGACAGGCCGAAGGGCGAGCGGCTGACCACCGTTCCGGTGGCCTGCGCGGCGGGCGTTGCGATCCTCGCATGCGTTGCGGAGGCACCCCCGGCCGCAGGTGCAACTGCTTGAAGGCCCCCGGCGAGCAGTCCCGCAAGGAAAGCTGCGCACCAGCGCCCCATCGGCGCCTATGATAGCCGTGCGAATGCCCTCGACCCGCGCCTCACGACGCCTCGTCGCACTGCTCGCGGGTCTTCTGCTCGTTGGTCTGATCTCGGGCGCCTCGGCAGGCGCCGCCAGCTACCGCTTCGGCCTGTCCGACTACGAACCGAGCACGTTCTCCGATCCACGCGTGGGCGAGCTGGGGGTGCACCTGGCGCGCGACGTGGTCCCATGGAACGCGGCGCTCAACAAGCGCGACCTTGCCAATGTCACCGCCTGGCTCGACGCGGTCAAGCACGCCTACCACATCACTCCCTTCATAACATTCCAGCACGCGGACAACAACGGGCGTGCGCCCACCCCGGGCCAGTTCTTGAACGCGTTCCGTCGCTTCCGCAAGCTCTTCCCCTGGGTCAAGGAGTTCGCGCCCTGGGACGAGGCCACGCACAGCACGCAGCCGACCGCCCACAACCCATGGTTGGCGGCCTCCTACTACAACGTACTCGCTGCCAATTGCCGCGGTTGCGAGATCACCGCGCCCGACATCCTCGACTCCGATGGCAACGTGGAGGCTTGGGTCGGATCTTTCCTGGAAAGGGCGCATCCCTATCCGAAGATCTGGCCCTTCAACCCCTACAACTCGGTCAGCATCGGTAGCCCAGTCCTGATCGAACGCTTCCTCGCGGCCGTGCGCGGGCAGGTGTGGTTCAGCGAGGTCGGGGGCGTGGTCTGGTGGCGCTTCAAAGGCAGGCTGATCAATCACGGCGAAGCCTATGCGGCCAGGGTTGCCCACAACATCTTCACGTACGCCACGCTGAGCTCCCGCATCACCCGGATCTACTACTACCACTGGCGCTCGCCGGGGACACCGAAGGCGAAGGCCGCCAGGAAGGCCACCTGGGACGCGGGCCTTGTCAAGGCCAACGGTGCGCCACGTCCGGCGCTGTACGTGGTCGCCAAGGAACTACACCGCGTCTTTCAGAAATTGATTCCGAAGCTCTTCTAGCTCACTTCGAGCACGGCGGCTCGTTGCTTGCGCCAGTAGATCGTCACCGGACATGCGAGCCCGGACGCGGTCACGGTGCACCGCCCGCGGGTAAAGCTCGCCTCTGGTGCAAACAGGTGCGCATTGGCGCTGGGGAGCCACACCGTTGTGTGCAAGGTCGACTTCGCAGGCATGCTCATGCTCAGTCGCACTCCGGTCGCGGTGGTGGCAAGCGTCCAGGTCACGTGCGCCAGCCGGCGGTCGTTCGCCTGCCCGTAGACACCTGTGAGCACGACCCGGCTACCCGTACCGCGCGCTCGCGTAAAGATTGGTGTGGCGGTCTCGATCGGTCTGGCGGTTTTGCTCGGTGGGGCGGTTTTGCCTGGTGTGGCGGTTTTGCTTGGGGTTGCTGGCAGGTTCGGAGTGGCGGGCCTGTTCGGAGTCGCGGGCCTGCGAGCTGTCTCGAGCGTCCAAACGCTTGAAGTTCCCCGCTGGCGCGGTCGCAACGCCAAGAGGTCGTGCCATACACCCGCCCGCTCCACCTTGACCGCCACCAGGCCTTGTGCGGAGCGCGGATCGCTGCTCGTGGTGCGCCCGCTCAACTGCCACCAGACCGAGCCCGAGCGGCCCCACACGAGGCCACTGGAGCCGAGGTCGTCGGCCACCAGCTCGCGGCCGTCGCCTGGGAGCGGCTCCCGCGCGGCTTCCGGTCGCGGCCACTGTGCAAGCGCGTCCGAGAGCAGCCACAGGGTGAGGCCCTCGTATTGGTTCAAGGCGGCATAGCCATCCATGATCGAAGGGTTCCAATCCACGCTCAGGCCGGGCACGATCGGGAGCAGGCCGTCGGCGCGCAGGGGGTAGGCCGCCAGCAGGTAGGAGGCCGCACGCTCGGCATATGTGCGCCAGGCGCTTGCTGAGGCCGGGTCGAGCAGCGCCCGCCTCGTCCCGAGCGCGGCCGCGGCCGCCTGCACCCAGGACTGGTCGAGCGAGCGTCCCGACAGGGAGAGCTGGCCGTCGGGCGCCATCATGTCGAGCGCGTAGCGGTCAGCCTGACGGCGCAGCATTGCCACCGGTGCGGTGATCGCACTCGGGTCCAGCTCGCCGATCAGCTCCAGCATGAAGGTCGAGAACAGCTCGTAGGAGGGCGGCTCGGCCCCGGGATCGGACAGCTCACGCGCGGCGCCCCCGGCGGCTGACTGCGTGAGCGTCCCGGTCGGTCCCGCGCCGCGCTTGCCGGATCCAGCCACCTTGGGCTTCCCTGTCCCTGACCCGCTTTCGCCGGCGATGGCCAATCGAAGTGGAGGCCCCGCGTGCTTGACCGCCAGGGCAAGGTCGGCGTCGATCTGGGCGGCAGCCGGGACGCCGTCGCCCGCGAGCGACCCGGGCGCCCCGGGGACCCGGTCGGAGAGGAGCAAGGCGGCGCCCGCCGACCACACGAGGCGCCAGTTGTCATAGCAAGGCAATTCGATCAGGCAGGTGGCTTCCGTCGGCGGCCCGATCTGCCCTGCCCGCTGCTCGAGCGGCCCTGCGATCTGGGCCCACGCGCTCGCGGGAAAATCGCCCTGCTCGCCGTCGTGGATGGCTGCCGCGATCGCGAGCAGGTTGAAGGGGTCGTTGGGCACCGGCAACGTCAGGGCCGAGGCGACGATGCGCGTGCCCGCTGCTTCGAGCGCGCTGTCGCCGGTGCGGTGGGCCACCTTGAGCATCACGTCGGCGAGCATGATCACGCCGTAGTTATCGCCGGTATCGGCTGGGTTCAAGGGATCCTCGACGCGCCCGTCAGGGGCTGTATAGGGCTCCCAGGCTCGTGCCACACCGGCTATGTAGGCGTCGAGCGGACTTGCCTGGAGCGACTGTTGTGGAACGCCGGCGCCTGCTTCGCCGGCGTGCGCGCAGGCCGCCCAGGCCAGCAGCAGAGCCATGCTTGCCGCCAGTCCGGCGAGGACTGCCAGCGGCGTTGCCCGCTCCAGCGACACGCTAGGGTACGCGCCTCGTGACCGGCGCGCCCTGGCTAATCCTCCCGACGTACAACGAGGCTGAGAACATCGAGGCGATAGTAACCGCCGCCGGCGATGTGCTCGCCGCCACCGATGGCGAGGCCTACAAGATCCTGATCGTCGACGACGGCTCGCCCGACGGCACAGGCGAGATCGGCGATCGCCTCGCGCGCGCGCGCGAGCAGGTCGAGGTGTTGCACCGCACCGAGAAGAACGGCATCGGTCCGGCCTACCTGGCCGGCTTTCGCCACGCGCTCGATCGCGGCGCCGGCTACGTGATGGAGATGGACTCGGACTTCTCCCATGACCCCGACGACCTCGCACGGCTGCTCGCCGCGGTGCGCGCCGGCGCCGACCTGGCGCTCGGCTCGCGCTATGTGCCCGGCGGAGGGGTGTCCGACTGGGGCCTGTTGCGGCGCTTCATCAGCGAGGGCGGCTCCACCTATGCGCGCTGGGTCCTGGGCCTGCGCGTGAAGGACTTGACGGGTGGCTTCAAGTGCTTCAAGCGGGAGGTCATCGAAGCTATCCACTTCGACAGCGTGCGCTCCCAAGGCTATGCCTTCCAGGTCGAGCTCACCTACCGGGCGGTGCGCGCCGGCTTTGAGGTCGTGGAGGTTCCGATCGTCTTCAAAGACCGCCAGCTCGGCCAGAGCAAGATGTCCTGGCGGATCGCCGCCGAGGCGATGTGGCTCGTGCCGCGCCTGCGCTTCGGGCCCCAGCCGCCCGCGCCGGGAGCCCAGCAACCCTCTCAGGTGGACGTGGCGAGCGGTCGATAGAAGGAAGGTGGACGCCTCCTCCTATGCGCTGTACAACGGCGTTCGCCGCACCCGCACCACCTTGCGCGCCTGGCAGCGCCGGCCGCTGCCGGTGCTCGGCAGGTGGGTCGCCGGCTCGACGATGGCTGCGATCGGCCTGCTATGCGCGGTGCTCGTCATCTCGGAGCTGTTCGCCAGCTACGCACAGCCGGTCGAGTTGCGTCCTCCGTTTGCGGTGGGCAACGGGGGCGATGTGGCCACGGTGCTCTCCCACAACCTGCTCGTGCTCGCCCTGCACGCGATGGCGTGCGTGGCAGGCTTCATCGCGGGCAGCTCGCTGCCCCTGCAGGCCGAGAGCAAGAGCGGTGTCTCGCGCTGGGTGCACGAGCACGGCGGACGGATCGCGATCGCGTTCGTGGTGTGCGCCACGACCTTCTCCCTCTCCGCCCAGGCCTACCTGCTCGGCCACACGCTCGCGGGAGTGGCCCACTTCCTGAAAGTGTCGCCGGCGCTGCTCCTGCTGGGAGTGCTGCCGCACGCCTTGCTCGAGCTGATCGCCCTGTTCCTGCCCCTGGCCGCCTGGATCATCGCGAGCAGGAGGGGGGAGTGGGACCAGTTGCTTGCCGCCACGGTCGTGACCGTCGCCATCGCTCTGCCCATGCTCGTGCTCGCGGCCCTGATCGAGGTATACGCCTCGCCGCACCTGTTCACCGCGTTCACGGGCATTCATCCGCCGATTGTGGGCACCTGGGACGGGTTCACTGTGCGCGTCGGCAGCTGAGCGCGGAGTGCACATCCCGCGCGGCGGATTGAGGGGCTCTCCGGGCCGGCTTGGGCGCGGAGAGCCGCCGCGTAGGCGGACCTAGGCGCGGACTGCCGCTGCGGCGCTGCGCTCTGGTAACGCGAAGCCCGTCTCTCCCGCCCACGCGCCGAGCGAGTCCATCAGGCGCTTGCTGGCATCGATTCGATCCCCGAGCCACACCAGAGTGGCCTGCCCCTCGCCATCGATCATGAGCAGGCCGTCCATGCCTCGGGCGCGCTTGAGCGTATCGATTGCCTGGGCCGGCGTGTGGGCGATCGGGGCGCCCACGTTGAGCGATGTGTTCACCGATACCTCCACACCTGCCCTGCGTCCCATGGCAAGCAGGAACTCGTGACAGAACGGGTCGACGTCAGGACGCACGATCTGCAAGCGTCCGGTCCCGTCGTGGTGGATCACCGCCGGGATCACGCTGTGCGCGTCTGCTCGCGCGTGTGCGGTGAGCACCATGTAGCTGTAGGCGTTGTGGTCATCGTCGGATGCTCCCTCCTCCAGGTGGAAGAAGCGCTCGGCGGCCGCGTGGGTCAGCATCGGGGCAAGTGGCCTGATCAGTTCGCGGTGCTTGACGCGTTCGTTGAGCAGGCGCCGGGTATCCGGATTGCACGGGTTGGCGAGGATGCTGCGGTGCCCGAGGGCCCGTGGGCCGGTCTCAGAGGCGCCTTGGTAAAGGCCCACGATGCCGTCTTCGGCGACGATGTGCGCAAGCAGGTCTGCCACGCGTGCCGTGACACCGGGATCCGAGCAGTCGCCCAGATGCATGCTGTTCGCTGAGGGCTCGGCGGAAACGGCAGTACGAAGCGTGGTTGTGGACGGGGCCGAGCCGCAGTAGAACGCATGTCGCAACGGAGGCCCGGGCCGGGCGCCCGCACGCATTGCGAACGCATACGCCGCACCGATCGGTGTGCCGGCGTCGCCCGGAGTTGGAGGGACCCACAGGTGCAGGGTGGTGTCCTTCAGCCCAAGATGGCGCTCGTACCAGGTCCTGTCGAAGCACTCCAAGAGCCGCATGTTGGCCACGCAATTGAGTGCAGTCCCGCCGGTCAGCACGAGACGGTGGCTGCGCGTCGTGCAGATCATGTGATCCACGATGTGCATGAGCGCGTCCTCGAACACCATTTGCACGGCGGCGGCCTTGTCCACGCGCTCGCGTGTGATCTCGGGATGGCGCACATCCTCTACGTTCAAGACCGCATCGGGGTTCCACATCTCCTCGGCTGGGATGGGCTCGCCGAGGATGTCGATCAGCTCCGGGCTATAGGGCTTGGCAAATCCCGTCTGCGTCCAATTCGTGAGTGTGCGGTTGAGATTCACCTCGCCTTCGGGGCCGAAGTGAAGGAGGTGTTTGAGCCGCCGGTAATAGCGATTGCTGAGCCGGTTGCCGTCGCCCCACGCCGCCGCACCCATATAGCGTCCCTCCGAGCTGAGCATCGGCCAACCGCCCAGCGTCGAGCTGAGGACGCCGTACATCGTGCCGAGCGAGTCGAACAGGTTGGTGCCCTGTGTGCGCAACAAGGTGAGCCGGCCCGCACGACACTCATATAGAGAGACGGACGCGTCGTCGCCCGACCCATCGAGCACGATCGTCATCACCGGATCGGGATCTGCCGCGAACGGTGACACGGCATAGCTGAAGTAGGCATGGTTGTCGTGGTGGCGCATCCTGATGATCGGCATGTCCGCGCCGAGCCCGAATTGATCTCCCAGGCGCTTGGAGGCCTGGCCCAGGGCGGCCGGATCGCTGCTGGCCAGGCCCTCTGCCGGCTTTTGTCGCGGCAACGCCAGGCTTGCAGGCGCCTCCTCCCACAGAGGGCGTATGCCGAAGGTGATCACAGCGGATGCGTAATCCCAGCTGCTAACGCAAGCGGCCAGATCCTTTGCTTGGATGTCGAGCGCCTTCATCCGCTGCCTGACCGCCTCGATTGACTGCCGGGGATACTCGGGGCAGTGCTTCTTGGCGGTGTAGCGCTCCTCCTCTTCGTTGCAGATCAGCTGGATGTTCCCGCTCTCGGAAATGCGCACCAAGGCCGCCCCGGCGTTGTGGAACCACGTGCCGATCCCCAGCACGTATGCCTCGCGTTTGGCCTGGATCGCCCGTTCGAGCCCCGTCAGCTGCGAGCGCCCGAGCTCGCTGTCGAGACGGTGGAGCCCGCGCCGCGAGAAGAACCGCTCAGACGCCACAAGGGCCGCTCGGCTGAACCACCTGGCCAGATGAGGGTGCCTAGGGCCGTACCTTCCGAGAGCAGCCTTCCGTTCTCCCCCCATCGAGTCTCATTCTATCCAGGTGTGCAGCAAACATGCAAGTCTAGTCATCTCAGGTTATGCGTGGGATTGTCGCTGCTCTGCTTTACTTTGTATAGTGGTATGGAAGGCAGATGCGACTGGGCGAAGAGGAGCCCGGTCAGCAGCAAGACGGTCACGCGATAGGAGAATTTCCATGGCAGGCACACTCACCGAAGTAACCGACGCTAACTTCCAAGCGGAGGTCGTCGAGTCGGAGAAGCCCGTGCTCGTCGACTTCTGGGCTCCTTGGTGCGGGCCCTGCCGGGTGGTCGGCCCCGTGCTCGAGGAGATCGCCTCCGAGCGCGAGGACCTGCGCATCGTGAAGCTCAACGTGGATGAGAACCAGCAGACGGCCGCGGCCTTCCAGGTGCTCTCGATCCCGACGATGATCCTCTTCAAGGGCGGCAACGCCGTCAAGACGGTCGTGGGCGCCTACCCCAAGAAGAAGATCGAGGCGGAGCTCGAGCCGGTACTCGCCTGAAGGGCCGTATACCCGCAACTGCGGGTATACGGGGTTTAGGGGAGGGAAGTGCGGCTCAGGGCGATCTCGAGCGTGAGGCCTTCGATCTCGCTCTGTTCTTGGTAGTCCATCGCGGCGGCGGCCTCGCCGTCGCCAAGCGATAGCCCGATGGCGAGAGTCTCGCCGCTCACATAGGTCTCGTGCTCGCGGACGGCCTCGACGAGGGCCGAGTCGCCGCCTAGGACCAGCTCGATGCGATCCTCGACGTCCAGGCCGGCAGTCTTGCGTGCGTTCTGAACCGCGTGGACGATCTCGCGCGAGCGGCCCTCGCGCAGGAGGCTCTCGTCGATCATGAGCTCGAGCGCGACCGCATGGGCGCCCTCCCGCTCGACGGAATAGCCCTCGGGCGCCTTCATCGTAAGGATCACGTCCTCGGCTGTGAGCGTGTGCTCGCGATCGCCCACGGCGATTCCTATGCCCTTGCCTGGCCGGCTGTTCCCAGCTCCCTGCGTGCCGCCGTCTTCGGCGGCTTCGCTCCCTTCGCCGGGCCCGCTCCCACCTTCGCTGCCGCGCACCGCAGCGGCCACGCGAGCCGGGTCCAGGGCGGCGATCGCCTCGGCCGCCAAGGGCATGTCTTTGCCGAACAGGGGCCCCAAAGTGCGGTAGTTGGCCTTGACCTCGTACTCGCCCAACTCGTCGGCGGCCTCCACGAAGCGCACCCGGCGCACGTTGAGCTCCTCGCGCACGATCTCCACGAGCCGCTCGATCGCGGTGCGCTCGCGCCCGTCTGCCACGACGACAGCCTCGGCCAAGGGCTGGCGCACCTTGATCTTCGCCTGGGCCCGCGCGCCGAGGCCGAGCCTGACGGTCTCGCGCGCAATCGCCATCGCCTCTTCCAATGACTTGTCGCGGACGGGCAGGGCATCGCCCACGGGGAAGTCGCACAGATGCACGCTGGCGAAGGTGCCGTCGAGGTTGTCGTAGATCTCATCCGCCACGAACGGGCAGAACGGGGCAAGCAGCTTGGAGATCGTCAAGAGGCACTCACGCAACGTGGCGAACGCGGCGGGATCGCCATCCCAGAAGCGCCTCCGTGAGCGCCGCACGTACCAGTTGGAGAGATCGTCCACCAACTCGGCGATCGCCCGCCCGGCGCTCGTGGCGTCGTAGGCGTCCAGGCGCTCGGCCACCGTCTCGGCTGTGGCGGATGTGCGCGATAGGGCCCAGCGATCGAGGGCGTCGTTAGCGGTCGAGGCAGAGCTTCCGCTACCTGGGGCTCCGCGTCGAGTCGCGTGGGCCGGCTCAGCCCCCTCGAGATCCCCACCGTCGCCTCCTCGCAGGGAGCCCGCGTTCGCGTTCGCATAGAGGACGTAGAAGAAGTAAGTGCTCCACAGTTGCTTGAGGAACAGGCGCACGCCCTCGCCGATCGCCTCCTCGGAGAAGCGATAGCCATCCCATGGTTGCTTCGAGGTAAAGAAGTACCAGCGGAACGCGTCCGCGCCGTACTTGTCCAAGACCTGCCACGGCTCGACGGTGTTGCCCTTGGACTTCGACATCTTCTGCCCGTCCCCGTCGAGGAGCAGGCCGAGGCAGACCACGTTCTCATACGAGGTGCTGTCGAACAGCAAGGTCGACACAGCCAGCAGGGAGTAGAACCAGCCGCGGGTCTGGTCGAGTGCCTCGCAGATGAAGTCGGCCGGGAATTCTTTTTGGAATTGTTGCTCGTGCTCGTAGGGGTAATGGTGCTGGGCGAATGGCATCGAGCCCGAGTCGAACCACACGTCTATGACCTCAGGCACTCGTCTCATCGGCCGGCCGCACACCGCGCCTGCTGACGGACCGGACTGCTCGCCCGACTCGGCCTCGGCCGATGCGATGGATCGACGTTCGTGCCTGTGGGGACACGCGAGCGTCACGTCATCTACGTAGGGCCGGTGGTGGTCCTCGAGGGGAGTGCCCGAGCGCTGCTCCAGCTCGGCGAAGGAGCCGATCGTGAGCGTGTGGCCCTGCTCGCAGCGCCACACAGGCAGGGGCGTGCCCCAGTAGCGCTCGCGCGAGAGCGCCCAGTCGACGTTGCCCTGAAGCCAGTCGCCGAAGCGGCCGTGCTTTATGTGAGGCGGATACCAGTTGATCGTCTCGTTGGCCGCAATCATGCGCTCGCGCAGCTTGGAGGTGGCGATGTACCAAGAGGGCTTGGCGTAATAGATCAAAGGCGTGTCGCAGCGCCAACAGTGTGGATAGGAGTGCTCGTAGTCGGCGCGCTTGAAGAGGAGGCCGCGTGCGTCGAGGTCGGCGATCAAGTCCTCGCTCAGCCCGTGGTCCTTGACGACGCGGCCCCTGTAGGAGCCGCCATCGTTGCCGCGCACGTCCACGCCGTAGGTACCGTCCGGTCTGACCGGATTGAAGAGGGTCTGAGGATTGCGTGGATCGAATATGCCGGCCGCGGCCGCGGCGCGGAAGTCGTCCTCGCCGAATACGGGTGCGATGTGCACGAGCCCGGTGCCGTCGTCGGTCGTCACGAAGTCGCCGGCGACGATCGGCGCTCCGCCGCTCTCGCGACCGCTTGTGGGAAAGATCGGCGACTTGTAGGACGGACCAGCGGGTCCCCCTTCGAGCGACTCACCGATCAAGGCGCTGCCGGGGAACGTGTCGAGTATCTCCGCCTGCTCGCCCAAGACCTTCTCGACCAGCGCCCGCGCAAGGACGAGCGTCTCCCCGTTTGAGCTGACACGCGCGTACTCGAGGTCGGGCCCTGCTGCCACGGCAACGTTCCCCGGCAACGTCCAAGGTGTCGTCGTCCAGATCAGCAGTGCATCTCCCTCGCGCAGAGGCCCACCGGGGGAGTGCAGGGGCAGGCGTACATACACCGACGGGTCGAGGACGTCCCTATAGCCCAAGGCCACCTCGTGCGAGGACAGGGCCGTCCCGCAGCGGTAGCAATAGGGCACCACCTTGTGACCCTCATACAGGAGTCCCTTGTCGCTGATCTGCTCGAGCGCCCACCAGACCGACTCGATGTAGCTCTCGTCTAGCGTCCTGTAGGCGTGCTCCAAGTCGACCCAGAACCCGATCCGCTCGGTCAGACGGTCCCACTCCTCCAGGTACTCGAACACGGAGTTGCGGCACTCTTCGTTGAAACGCTCGATCCCGATGCCGTGCTCGGGATCCTCGATCTCCGCCTTGCTCGTTATCCCGAGCTTCTGTTCGACCGCGATCTCCACCGGCAGGCCGTGGCAATCCCAGCCGCCCTTGCGCTCCACCTTGTAGCCGCGCATCGTCTTGTAGCGCGGGTAGATGTCCTTGAACACGCGCGAGAGCACGTGGTGTGCACCGGGCCTCCCGTTGGCGGTGGGCGGCCCCTCGTAGAAGACCCACTGCTCGGCTCCCTCGCGGTTGCGCAAGGACTCGCCGAACACGTCGCGCTCGCGCCAGCGCCGCAGCACCTCCTGCTCGAGGGCCGGCAGATCCTGGCGCGCGTCCACCTCGCGCGGCGGGATCAAGGGGTGTCGAGCCGGGGGTGTGCGGGCCTCCTTCGAACGGCCCATTGTAGGTGCGCTCTGGCTACGCGGCCTAAGAAACCGCGGCGATGCCCGCAGGCGGACGATCCGCGTGCGCAGCTGGCCCGGCGTGAGCTTGGCCGGCAAGGCGCTCGCGCAGCATTTGCACAGCCTCAGCCGGGCCGGGGCCAATGCGCGCCACCGTGCTTGCGCCCGTGTCTGGCAGCGCTCCGCGGTAGTCGAGCACCTGCAGCTCGCCGCCGCTCTGCCTCGTTGCGTAGACGAGACGTCCGATCTCCTCCAGCGACGAGTTGCGCCCAGCCAGGACCATCGCCTGCGGGTGCAGGGCACGCAAGGCGTTCCCTACGCGCGTGCTGTCCAAATCCACCGGCAGCGTCAGCACGCGCAAGCCGGCGCGGCGGGCAAACAGCTCGAGCGCCTGCACATACAGCGCATCGATGTCCAGCGGGCGGCTCGCGTCGAAGATCAAGATGCCCTCCTCACGGGTCGAGGGTGGCGCGACGCGCTGGGCGGCCGCCAGCCAGCCGGTGGCGTAGCGCCAGGCGAAGCAAAACTCGGGCCCACCCACCCACGAGCTCGCCGGTCCCCCGCTTCGGCGTCGCTCTCGATTGCCTGCACACGCGGGATCTTGCGATGAGCCTGGCTCTGCCGAGGCTATCTCCTCAACCGCCGGCAAAAGGACGGTCTCGACCGTGCGCTCGACCGAGCGCACGGCCATGCTCTCCTCCATCAGACGGTCTGCCTTGTCCTCGCTGAAGGCTTCCAGCGCCGCCCGCAAGCGCGCCGGCGTGGAGGGTCCTTCGCCGCGCTCGCGCGCCACCGAGATCGCCGAGGCGATGTCTCGGGTCTCGGCATAGGCCTGCCTCAAAGACTCGATCTCGGCGAGGTCGAACTGCCGGTGCCCTCCCTCGGTGCGCCGTGGCGTGGGGTAGCCGAAGCGGCTCTCCCAGCTGCGCAACGTGTTGGGGCTCACGCCGAGCAGGGCGGCAGCCGCATTCGTGCGAATCACGCTCATGCCGAGGATTGTTGAGCTTTTACGAGCCTGGCCGCAACTGGCGCAAGGCGCGGTGCATCCTGGGATCGCGCTTGCAGGGGAAGGACCCCAGCTCGCGGGCGCGACGACCGGCCGCTCTCGGGCACGTACCTCCATACGATGGAAGCGTGCCCGGGCGTGACTCCCTCCCGATGAGGCTGCGCCTCTATCACCATCCCGACGGTGCCCGTGTGGCCTATCGCGAGGTGGGTGCCGGACCGCCACTCGCCCTGCTTCATTCAGGACTGCTCTCCCATCGTGAGTGGGAGCCCATCGTCGAGCGCCTCGCGGAGCGCCATCGGCTGGTGATCCCGGACCTGCCTTTGCACGGCGACTCCGAGGATCGTCCACGCCATCCCTACACGATCGATTGGTTCGCCGAGGTGATGAGTGGCTTCGCCGACGACGTTCTCGGTCCCCGGCCGCTCGTCGTTGGCCACGAGGCGGGCGCCGAGATCCTGCTGCAGGCTGTCCTGGTGGGTCGGTTGCGGCCGAGCAGGCTCGTGCTCATGCCCAACCGGCTCCATCTTCCCGTCGAGCACGCGCATAAGCGCGAAGCGTGGCGTCTTGCAACGCTCGGGGGCTTCTTGCCCGGCGTGGATCGCCTGCTGAGCCACGCGACGAAGCTCGTCTTCACACCAGATCTTGGCATGCGCATGTCCGAGCGCCGGGCCCCAGAGGCCGGCGATTTGATGCGCCATGCCTTCGCCGATGTCCCCGGCAACCCCAACTTGGCACGCTCGTGGGCCAAGTGCGCGCGGCGCTGGCCGCGTGGCGCGCAGTCGCACCTGCTCGAGCTCTATCCGCGGCTTGACATGCCGGTGCTCCTGCTGTGGGCCGACCGCGATCCTCAGCACCCTCTGGCCGGCGCGGAAGAGACCTTGCGGCTGCTTCCTCACGGCCAGTTGCGCGTGCTGGCGAGCACAGGCTTCCTGATGACCTACGACGACCCGGTCGGGGTGGCGAGAGAGCTGGTTGCCTTCTGCGGCTGATGTGCTCCAAAAGCGGTGCCCCGCGCGCGCGCGGTCTTTTTAATAAGGCCTACCTTGTTTACGTGGCCGCACGCGCGCGCGAGTCACCGGAAATCGAAGTACCCACACCGAAGCCGTTCGGTCCGAGACTGCAGCGGTCGCTAGATTACGAGCCCCTATGGCGACTGAGGAGACTCGATGACCGACAAGCAGCTCTGGGGCGGGGAGACCGCCAAGGCAGTCGACAACTTCCCCATCTCAGGGGAGACGGTCCCCGTGCAGGTCGTGCGCTGGCTTGCCCGCGTCAAGGGTGCGTCCGCCGCCGTCAACGGGGAGCTGGGACTGCTCAGCAAGCGGAGCGCCGCGAGCATCGAGAAGGCAGCCGGCGAGATCGCTGCCGGCAAGCACGACGCCCAGTTCCCGATCGATGTGTTCCAGACGGGTTCGGGCACCTCCACGAACATGAACGCCAACGAGGTGATCGCCACGCTCGCCGGGGAGAAGGTGCACGCCAACGATCACGTCAACATGGGCCAGTCTTCAAACGACGTGTTCCCCTCCGCGGTCCACCTCGCCGCGCTCGACGTCGCCCAGAACGAGCTCCTGCCTGCACTCAAGCAGCTGGAGCGCTCCTTTGCCAAGAAGGCCAAGAGCTTCTCGGGCGTGGTGAAGTCCGGGCGTACCCACCTGATGGATGCGGTGCCCGTCACGCTCGGCCAGGAGTTTGCGGGCTATGCCGCGCAGATGGTCCTTGGCCAGGAGCGTGTGCAGGCGGCGCTCGTGCACGTGGGGCAGATCCCGCTCGGTGGCACGGCCACCGGCACGGGCCTCAACACCCACCCCAAGTTCGCCGAGAAGGTGCGCGCCCGGCTCAAGCGCGAGTCGGGCCTCAAGCAGATCGCCCCACCGCTCGACCGCTTCGAGGCACAGGCCAACCGGGATGCGCTCGTCGAGCTATCGGGCGCGCTCAAGGTGATCGCCGTATCGCTGACCAAGATCGCCGGCGACCTCGCCTTGATGGGCTCCGGCCCGAGGGCCGGTATCGGCGAGATCTTCCTCCCCGAGCTGCAGAAGGGCTCCTCGATCATGCCCGGCAAGGTCAATCCGGTCATCCCCGAGGTCGTCCTGCAGGTCTCGGCGCAGGTGATCGGCAACGACACCGCCATCACCGTGGGCGGCCTGCAAGGGCAGTTCGAGCTCAACGTGCGCATCCCCCTGATTGCCCGCAACCTACTCCAGTCCCTGCACCTGCTCAGTTCCACCGCGCGCGTGTTCGCCGAGAAGTGTGTGGATGGGATCACCGTCAACAAGGCCGGGTGCGCCGCCTCGGCCGGAGCCACGCTTGCCGTCGCCACGGCCCTGAACGGGGCGATCGGCTACGACAAGGCCACGGCGATCGTCAAAAAGGCAACCGACACCGGGCGCCCCCTGCGCGAGGTTGCGCTCGAGGAAGGCGTGGACCCGAAGCTGTATGACGCCACGATCGACCTGAAGAAGATCGCCGCGGGCAATCAAGTGGGCTGAGCGGAAAGCATCCCGTCCAAGACCAGCTTCGCCCCGGCCTTCGATAGAGGTTCGTTGAGGTTGCCGCACTTCGGCGATTGCACGCAGGAGGGGCAGCCGCTCTCGCAGGGACACTCCCCAATCAGGCGGTGGGCGTCGCGGCAGAGCTCGCCGAAGCGCTGGTAGGCAAGACGCGTGATGCCGATGCCGCCGGGGTGGCCGTCGTAGATGAAGATCGTGGGTCCGCCCGTCTGGGGATGCATGTTGGTCGACAGGCCGCCGATGTCCCAACGGTCGCACATCGCGATCAGGGGGAGCACCGCGATCTGGGCGTGCTCGGTTGCGTGCAATGACCCGAGCAACGCCTCCATTGGGACGATCCCGTTGCCTACGGTTGTTTCGCGTTCGCCACGCCGCGGCGCTCCGTCTCCATTCGAGGGCGATCCCCCGACGAGACCGGTGAGAGTGGCTCCGTCCAGCTCGAACCAGAGCGCCTGGGTGGAGAAGGAGGTCTGGGGCAGGTCGAGCATCACAAGGTCCACCTGGGCGTGATCGGAGAGGCGCTTGCGCTGGTAGCCGAGCACCGTCTCGGTGACGGACACCTCCCCGAAGGAGAGCGTTACGCCGAGCGCTTCGCGGCGGTCGAGCAGGCGCTCGATATTCGTATCTGTCTCCCGCTTGGGTTGGGTGTACCAGTCGCCGTCGAAGGGGGCCACGAGCGCACGGCGGTTCTCGAGGTCGAGTTCCCGAACCTCATAAGAGCGACCCTGGTGAAGATAGATCGCGCCGTCATGGACCGTGGAATGGGCCCTGGCGGCCTCTGTCTGGCCGAGCAACTCGCCGGATGAGACGTCCACGATCGCGAAGCTGTCGGGCGAGGAGGAGCGCAGGGAGACCTTCGCGGCGGGGTAGTCGGCGGGACGGCGCAGCACGTAGGCCTCGGCGCCCACGTTCTCGCTTGCGCGCGCGAGATCGCTTGGAGCGCGCTGAACCGTGCGCTTGCGCAAGAGCCCGGCGCTGACAAGCGCCTCCGCATGGGCCTCCCAGCGGGGCCCGAAGAACTCTGCATCCCGCTGTTCGAGCGGTCCCTCGTAGGCGGCACAGAGAAGATGCGCCTGATGGATCTGGGCGCTCTCGTGGTCGAGGATCGCGGCCTCCACGGGGCGCTCGAGGAACTCGTCGGGGTGGCGGCAGAAGAACTGATCCAAGGCATCCTCGCCGGCGACGTACACGGCAAAGCCCTTGCCGCGGCGTCCGGCGCGGCCCCACATCTGACGCAAGGCGGCCACAGTGCCGGGGAAGGTGACGACCACGGCCGCATCGAGCTCGCCGATGTCGATCCCAAGTTCCAAGGCATCGGTGGTGATCACAGCGCGCAGCTCGCCGCTCGTCAGCCGGGCCTCCAACGCACGTCGCTGCTGAGGCGTATAGCCGGCCCGGTAGGGGGCCACGCGCTCGGCCAGATCGGCGTCCGTGCGCTCCAGGTCTTCGCGGACCATGCGCGCGAGCAGCTCCACCCCCTTGCGCGACTTCATGAAGCAGATGCAGCGCGCCCCATCGCGCACGAGCTTGGCCAGCACCTCGGCAGCCTCGCCGAGCGCAGAGCGGCGCGCACCGATCGCCTCGTCGGTGAGCGGGGGGTTCCACATCGCGATCTGCCGGCGTGGCGTCGGCGAGCCGTCGCTGTCGATCAGGCCGACGTCCTCGAGGCCCGTGAGCCGCTCTGCCAGCTCGACCGGGTTTGCGATCGTGGCCGACGCGAGCAGCACACGCGGTTTAGAGCCGTAGTAGTCGGTGAGCCGCAGTAGCCGTCGCAGCACGTTGGCGACATGCGAACCGAACACTCCGCGGTAAACGTGAGCCTCATCGACAACGACGAAGGCCAGGTTGCGAAGCAGCCGCTCCCAGGAGTCGTGGTGGGGGAGGATCCCCACGTGCAGCATGTCTGGGTTGGTGAGCACGACATTCGCGCTGCGGCGGACATCCCCGCGCGCGTCGCGGGGCGTGTCGCCGTCATAGATCGCCGGGCGGACCTGCTTTGCCAGGCCGAATGAGCCAAGTGCGCGCGCCTGGTCTTGGGAGAGCGCCTTCGTGGGGTACAGGTAGAGCGCGCGTGCAAACGCGTCGCGGCAGAGCGCGTCGAGCGTGGGCAGGTTGAAGCACAACGACTTGCCCGAGGCGGTGCCTGTGGTGACGATCGTGGTGCGCTCCCAGGCCGAGGCGAGCGCCTGCGCCTGGTGGGCGTAGAGCCGCTCGATTCCCGCACGCTCCAGGCCGGCGACCACATCCGGATGCAGCTCTGCCGGGATGTCCACCAGGGTCGCTTCGCCAGGCCCTTCGTGGGCCTCGCGCACGATCCGCCCGTCCTCGCGCGCCTCGTCCACGAGGGCGCTCCAGGGCTCGATCATGCGGTCTATGGCCACGCCTTGCGATAGTAGAGCCGATGCTTGATCCAGCCGCCGAGCAATGGGCGAAAAGGCGCACCTTCCATCATTCGCTCTATCCCGCGGCCCGGATCGCGCAGGCGCGCGAGAGGAGCGTCTCAGTGTGTCTGCCCGCACGCGAGTGCGCCACGACAATCGGGGAGATCGTGGGCGTGCTTGCCTCATTGCGCCGGATGGGGACGATCGACGAGATCGTCGTGGTGGACTCCGCCTCGGCCGATGGGACCGCGCAAATCGCCGCGCAGGCAGGCGCGAAGGTCGTGCAGGAGGGCGAGCTGATGGCAGAGCTCGGGCCGGTGTTGGGCAAGGGCGACGCGATGTGGCGTGCCCTGCCGGCGCTAGAAGGCGAGTTGGTGGTCTTCCTCGACGCCGACAGCACGGGCTTCTCAGCGCATTTCGCCACCGGACTGTTGGGTCCGCTCGTGTGCGAGCCCGATGTGGCCTTCGTGAAGGCCTTCTACCGCCGCCCGTTCGAGCAGGACGGGATCTCCTTGCCAGAAGGCGGAGGGCGCGTCAACCATCTGCTAGCCCGTCCGGCACTCGCTCTCTTCTATCCCCAGCTCGGGGCCATCCGCCAGCCCTTGGCAGGCGAAGTGGCGGCGCGGCGCGAGCTACTCGAAAGCGTGCCCTTCGCGACCGGCTACGGGGTGGAGATTGCGATGCTGATCGACGTGTGGCGCGAGGTCGGCCTCGATGGCCTGGCCCAGGTGGATCTCGATGTGCACCGCAACACCCATCAGCCGCTCGCCGCGCTCAGCGAGATGTCAGAGAGGGTGCTCGCCACGCTCGCTCGGCGTTTGCAGGAAGAAGGGCGTCTGAACCAAACCGATCTGTCCAAGGCTCCCCTGGAGCGCCCTGCCTTGGCGACCTTGACGAGCGCATGATTGACGAGGGCACGAAGCCACGTTGCCTCTATGTCGATCTCGACGGCACCTTGCTCGGGCACGGCGCGTCGCTGCTCCACGACGGGGAGGGACGCGTCTCACTCGAGGGCATCCGCGCCATCCAAGCCTGCCTGAGAGCCGACGTCGAGGTCGTCCTGATGTCCGGGCGCCGCCGCATCCAGGTTGCCGAGGATGCGCGCCTGCTTGGTCAGAGCGCCTATATCTTCGAGGCCGGCGCGTGCGTCGTGCTCGGTGCGGGGCAGCTGGCTCCGGCGGGTGCCGAGATAGGCAGTACGAGCAGCTTGACGGCCGACCCGCAAGCTCAGGGGCAGGATGGCACGACATTGACGGCCGACCCGCAAGCTCGCAGGCAGGATCGCGCGACAGGCGTTCGGGTTGGCGCTCCCACCGGTGGCGAGGAGCACTGGCTCACGGGTGAGCTCCAGCCAGGTGAGCTGACGATTGCCGAGCAGATCGAGCGCTCGGGAGCGCCCGCGATGCTCTTGGAACGCTACGAGGGGCGTTTGGAGTACCACGAGCCGTGGCACATGAATCGCGAAGTCTCGCACCTGTTTCGCGGTCTGGTGGATGCCTCTGAGGTGGATGTGCTGCTTGCCGAGGAGGGGCACGGGCACCTGCGTTTGGTCGACAACGGCGTCGTCAATCGTCGCTCCCCCGCGCTGGCGGAGCTACCGCACGTGCGCGGCTATCACCTGGTCCCGGCCGGAGCGTCCAAGGCGGGTGCGGTTGCCTTCCACATGCAGGTACGCGGCTACAAGCGCGAGGAGACGTTCGCCGTTGGTGACTCGCGCGAGGACCTCGCGTGCGCCGAGCACGTGGGCGCCTTCTGGCTCGTGGCCAATGCGGTCGAGCGCGATCCGTCGATTCGTGAAGCGGCGGTGGCTTTCGAGAACGTGCGCATTGCCGAGGCCGGACACGGTGCCGGCGTCTATGAGGCGGTAGTGAGCACTCTCATCGCCAATTGACCCCGCGCATTCGACGGCTTGACGTGTTCCACCTACATGAGGCTTCATTGCTCACCTTCGTGGCGGCGATGGAGACCGGCTCTGTGACCCGCACGTTTGCGTGTGGCTACTCGATGATTCCCTCGCGCTTCTCCTCCTCGTAGAGCCGTTCGACCACGAACTCCTTGAGCAGCGTCTGGTAGCCGGTGTTGCGGCGTGCGGCGAGCGCACGCAGGCGATCGAGGGTGAATTCGTCGAAGCGCACGGCGACGGGCTTGGTCCGGCCTTTGACGACGAACGCGTCCTTGAGGAACTTGGCCCGCCGTGCCTGCGCTTCGCCCGCGGCCTCGATTTCGGCTTCGACTTGCTTGACCATCTCCTCGCCGCTGGTGTCGTCGTTGGCGGTGCGGCTGCCTGCGGTGCGGTTGCTGGCAGCGTGGCTGTTGGGGGCGCGGTTGGCGCTGGATTTGTCTTGAGTCTTTTGGTTCTTGTCCGCTGGCACGTACACTCTTTTTGTTGAATTGACCAAAGTATTTACAGTTAGTAACTACTATAAGCAATTCAACAAAAAATGCAACCACAACTCCACGCTCCGGTGGCCTCTGTCTCATCCGTCTGCTCGAATCTCTGTCCAGTCGGTCGATCTTCGGTCGGTTCGCTGGGTCAGTCCGGTCGGTTCGCTGGGTCAGTCGGTCGGTTCGCTGGGTCAGTCCGGTCGGTTCGCTCGGTCGATTCTGGTCGGATCAGGTCCGGTCGGCGCCGGTGAGGCGCTGCCACAGGCGCTTCCAGAAGCCGGGCGGGGGACGCCGGCGCCAGCGTGCCGGGGGTGGAACCGTGGTGCGCACCAATGCCACCCACTCATCGAGCGGCAGCTCCCCAGAGATGAGCCGTCCGAGAGCACCCGTGACCGGCGCTTCTACTCCCGATCCTTCGAGCGTGCGAGCGAGTAGCGGAACCCACTCCAAGGCCTCGACCGCCTGGCCGATGCGGGTGGGGATCTCGAGTGCGGGCACGCCCTCGGCGAGCAGTTCGCCCGCACGACGGTTGCGGCTCTCTCGCGCCAGGGCGGTCGCGACGAGGTCGCCGATGCCGGCCAAGCCGATCATCGACTCGGGCCGTGAGCCGAGACCCTCGGCGTAGCGCCACACCTCGGCGAAGATATGGCCTGCGGCGGCTCCGGCGGCGTTTGCCCCCTGCGCCTCGGTGGCACCAGCTGCCAGTGCGGCCGCGTTCTTGGCCGCGCCAGCCAGCTCGACGCCGATCGGGTCGTTGGACTGCTCGCATACAACCCCGGCGCGGATGAACACCTGCGCAAGCGTGCGCGCAAGCTCTTCATCGACACAGGCCACGACCAGGCCGGCGCCGGAGCGGACCATCTCCTGGGCATGGGCCGGACCGCCGACGCAGGCGACCCGCTGGGCTCCGAAGATTGCGCTCAGGACCGTGGTGGGAGGCCGTCCGTCGGGCGGCACGAGCCCCTTGGCGACAGACACGATCGCGGTCCGTCGCCCGAGCTCACCGCTCTGCAAGGCAGAGATCGCGACGCCCAGCCCGCGCGAGGGCACTGCAAGGAAGACGTAGTCGGCACGTGCCACGCCGGCGGATACAGGCTCGATACGCAGCTGGCTGGGCAGCTCCATGCCCGGTAGATAGAGCTTGTTCTCACGATCTTCCGACAGCAAGGCTGCCTGTTCGGGGCTTCGGGTCTGAAGTGTGGTGCGCAGCCCGGCCCTGGCGAGCAGCACCGCCAAGGCTGTTCCAAACGAGCCGGCTCCGATCACGCTCGCGCGACGGGCGACGGGGCTGGGCAGCGAGCGGCCGCGCGAGATGGACGCCGCGGCGGGGCTCGCAGTAGGCTCGGACGCGGTCATCTGATGCGCGAGCCTAACGCCCTTGAGAGAAGCGACGTGGAGTGGCACAACTGGACCGGCGACGAAGCTTGCCGGCCCAAGGAGATCGTGCATCCCGGATCGGTCGAGGAGATAGCCGCCGCGGTCGGTCGGGCCACGCGCGAAGGTTGGCGGCTGCGCGTGGCGGGCGCAGGGCACTCCTTCAGCGACATCGCCTGCGGCGAGGGGATGCTGCTTGTGCTCGACCGCCTGCAAGGCGTGCTCGACGTGGATCGCGATGCTGGTCTGGTGCGCGTGCAGGCCGGTATCTCGATCGCGCGATTGAATGCTTGCCTGGCCGAGCACGGCCTCGCGCTTGAGAATCTCGGCGACATCGACGCGCAGAGCATCGCGGGGGCGATATCTACGGCCACGCACGGGACGGGCGTGCGCTTGCGCAACATCCCTTCCCAGGTGGCGGAGCTGACGCTCGTGCTCGGCGATGGCTCGACGCTCGTGTGCTCGCCCGAGCACGACCTGGAGGTCTTCAGGGCGGCGCGCGTGGGTCTGGGGGCACTCGGAGTGATCGCCGAGGTGACCTTGCGCTGCATGCCCGCTTTCACGCTTTGCGGAATCGATGCGCCCGCGCCACTCGATGAGACGATCGAGCGCTTCGAGGAACTGTGTCAGGGCAACGAGCACTTCGAGTTCTACGTGTTCCCCCACTGCGATACAGCTCTTACGCGCACCAACAACCGCACCGAGCGGCCGCCCGAGCCGCGCGGGAAAGTGGCCGAGTACGCAAACGACGTGCTCCTGACCAACCGGACCTTTGAGATGTTCTGCCGCATCGGGCGACGTGTGCCGAGCCGCATCCCGGAGATAAACCGGATCGTAACGCGCTTGGCCGGCAGCTCCAAGCGGATCGACCGGTCCGACCGTGTCTTTGCCAGCCCAAGGCTGGTGCGCTTCACCGAGATGGAGTATGCCCTGCCGCGCGAGCACACCACCGAGGCGGTGCGGCGAGTGCTCGAGACGGTCGAGCGGCGCGGCTTTGCGGTGCCCTTCCCGATCGAGGTGCGCACGGTCGCCTCCGACGATGCGTTGCTCAGCACCGCATACGGTCGCGAGAGCGGATATGTGGCGGTGCACATGTACCGCGGAATGCAGTGGCGGCCCTACTTCGAAGCGGTCGAGCAGATAATGGACAGCCTCGACGGGCGCCCGCATTGGGGCAAGCGCCACTTTCAGACGGCAGCGACCTTGCGCCCGCGCTATCCGGAGTGGGATCGCTTCCAGGCCATGCGCGCCCGCCTGGACCCCCAGGGGCTGTTCGCCAATGCCTGGACCGACCGCGTCCTCGGGCCGATTGGCACGGCCCAATGAACGACGGTCGACTGGAGCGGCTGGAAAGCGCGACTGCCGATCTAGAGCCTCCCTTCGCTGTTGTCGACCTCGATGCCTTCTGGGGAAACGCGGCCGACATGGAACGCCGCGCGGCCGGAAAGCCGATTCGGCTTGCCAGCAAGTCCGTGCGTTGCCGGGCACTCCAAGAACGGGTGCTTGCGCGCCCGGGCTTCGAGGGCGCGCTCGCCTTCACATTGCCCGAGGCGCTTTGGCTGGCCGAGCTCGGCTTCGACGACGTCGTCGTGGCCTATCCCACAGTCGATCGCAAGGCTTTGCAGATGCTTGCGCGAGTGGTCGACGAGCGCGCGCCCCGTGCGCGAGTGGCGGTGATGGTGGATAGTGTCGCTCAGCTCGACACGATCGAAGCGGCGGCTGGAGCCTCGGGTGAGCTTGGCAGTAGCGCTCGCAGCGAGGTCACCCACGTTGGGGAGGTCGGTAGCCGTGCCGACGGCCCGCCGATCGAGGTATGCATCGACTTGGACGCCGGACTGTGGATGCTCGGCGGCCGTGTTCGCATCGGCGCGAAGCGCTCACCCGTCCACACACCCGAGCAGGCGGCCACACTCGCCCGCGAGATTATCGGCCGCAGGCGTCTGCGGCTTGTTGGGATGATGGCCTATGAGTCACAGATCGCCGGCCTTGGCGATATACCGCCCGGTAGATATGTGCGGGGAGCTGCGATTCGCGCGCTCAAGCGGCGCTCGGCCAAAGAGCTCCTGCTGCGACGCGGCGAAGCAGTGGCGGCTGTGCAAGCGGTGCTCCGCGACGCGGGGGCGCCGCCGCTTCGCTTCGTCAACGGCGGCGGCACCGGCAGCCTCGAGATCACGAGCGCCGAGTCGGCCGTCACCGAGATCGCCGCCGGATCGGGCCTGTATGGGCCCACGCTGTTCGATGCCTACCACGCCTTCCAACCCCAGCCGGCGGCCTTGTTTGCGCTTCCGGTCGTGCGCAAGCCGAGCGCTGCCGTGGCTACGGTGCTCGGCGGGGGCTACCTCGCGTCCGGCCCGGCCGATGCCGCACGCTTGCCGGCCCCGTTTCTGCCGCAAGGACTTGCGCTCGACAAGCAGGAGGGAGCGGGCGAGGTGCAGACACCGCTCACGGGTGCCCCCGCGCGCGAGCTACGGATCGGAGACCGTGTCTGGTTGCGCCACGCCAAGGCCGGTGAGCTGTGCGAGCGCTTCGACCGGCTCTACCCGATCGAAGGTGAGCGGATTGTCGATGAGCTGCCGACTTACCGCGGGGAGGGCAAGTGCTTTCTTTGAGCGCCTCCCCCGGCCGGGCGAGCTAGAGGAGTGCCGCCAGCTTGCGCCCCGTCGCGCTCAGCGCCCGTGTGGTGCTTGCCTCCAGGATGACCTGCAGGTCCGCTATGCGCGCCTCGAACGGGTCCAAGGCATTGTGCCCCGTAACCGCGTAGGCGGGGACCCCCGATTGGCGTGCGCGCGTTGCGGCCTCGAAAGCGACGCTTCGCGCAAGCGTGTCGTCGTCTAGGCTCGCGCACGCGATCACCAGCGCCCTGGCGGCGCGCATGCGCCGGTCGAAGTCGACCTCGTCCAGCGGCGTCGAGGGGTTCTCCGTGCTGGTATTCAGCGTCTCCTCCAATGGACAGAGGTCGCATGCGAGGGCTCCCTCGGTCGCGAGACCTCGGCCGATCGCGCCGGCCACGCGCTCGGCGCTGAGCCCCCCGCCGAACGGTTCGGCGAGCACGAGCACGGTCTCTGATATCACGGCTGGCATCCTTTCAGGTATGCCACGCAAGCAGACCGGCGATGAAGGGGCTCGCGAGGAGCCGGTAGAGGCCGACTCCACGAAGAGTCGCAAGCACAAGGAGGACGGTGAGCACGTCGTGCTGGAGGTCTGCGGGCGTGAGCTGCGCATCTCCAAACCGGACAAGCTCTTCTTCCCGGAGCCCGGCTTTACCAAGCTCGACCTGGTCGCCTATTACATCGAGTGCGAGCAGGCCGTGGTGCGCCACCTGAGCGAGCGTCCCACCGTCATGAAGCGCTGGGTGGACGGGGTGCAGGGCAAGCCCTTCTTCCAGAAGCGGGTGCCCAACGGGGCGCCCGACTGGCTCGAGACGGCCACCGTGACCTTCCCCAGCGGCCGCCATGCGCGCGAGCTCGTACCCAACGACGGAGCCCATCTGGTGTGGGGGGCGAACCTGGGCGTGATCGACTGGAACCCTTGGCCCGTGCGGCGCTCGGACCTCGATCACCCAGACGAGTTGCGCATCGACCTGGATCCCGGGCCCGGCGTCGACTTCGCGATGGTGCGGCACGTGGCGCTCACCGTGCGCGAGGTGCTCGAGGAGCACAAGCTGCTCGGCTTCCCCAAGACCTCGGGCTCGCGCGGGATCCACGTGTTCGTGCGGATCGTTCCCGAGCACGGTTTCTCCGAAGTGCGCCGCGCGGCGCTCGCGCTCGCGCGCGAGGTGGAGCGGCGCATGCCGGGCGAAGCCACCTCTCGCTGGTGGAAGGAGGAGCGTGAGGGGGTGTTCATCGACTACAACCAGAACGCTCGCGACCGCACGGTTGCCTCTGCCTATTCGGTGCGGGCTGTGCCCGACGCGCGCGTCTCCTGTCCGGTGGAGTGGGACGAGGTCGCCGACGTCGAGCCCGCGGAGCTGCGGATCGACACGGTCCCCCCACGTTTGCGCGAGCGCGGCGATCCGTCCGCCACGATCGATGAGCACGCAGGCTCGCTCGTCTCGCTCCTGGAGTTGGCGGCGCGCGACGAGCGCGAGGGACTCGGCGATGCCCCCTGGCCGCCCCACTTTCGCAAGCAGACGGGCGAGCCGCGCCGCGTGCAACCTAGCCGGGCCAAGCAAAGTCGGTCGAGGTGACGCTTCCCCTCACCCCGCCGCTCAAGCCCGAGCTGGCTCTCTCGCGCAAGGCCCTCCCGGAGGGAGAGGACTATGTCTACGAGGTCAAGCTCGATGGCTTCCGCTGCGTCGCGTTCGTAGACGGCGAGGAGGTGTTCCTGCAGTCGCGCAACGGTAAGACGCTGGGGCGCTACTTCCCCGAGCTGACCTTCCCGCCGGGGCGCTATGTGCTCGACGGGGAGATCGTCGTGCGCGACAGCGATGGCCGCGAGGACTTCGACGCGTTGGGTCAGCGTGTTCACCCGGCGGCTTCGCGCGTACAGCGGCTCGCCGTCGAGACTCCCGCTGTGTACATCGCCTTCGACCTGCTAGCCCACGACGAGCAAAGCTTGCTCGATCGACCCTTCGCCGAGCGCCGCGCCGCGCTGGAGCGCCTGCTGGCCGAAGGCTCATTCGAGGGCGCTCCGATCGAGCTGATGGTCTCGGTGGACACTCCTGGGGAGGCCGAGCTGTGGCTGCGTGAGGCCGAGGGCGTGATCGCCAAGGAGCGCTTCGCCCCCTACCTTCCCGGCGAGCGCAAGGGCATGGTCAAGGTCAAGCGCACCCGCACGATCGACGCCGTCGTTGCCGGCTGGCGTCCCGGCAAGGAGGAGCGCACGGTGGGGGCTTTGATCCTCGGGCTCTACGACGGCGAGGACCTGCGCGTCGTGGGTCACTGCTCCGGACTGACCGCCAAGGCCAAGCGCGAGCTCGTCGACTCGCTGGCAGCTTATGAGACGGGCGAGCGTGGCTCGGCCGACCCGAGCCGCTGGAGCGCCGGGCGCGATCTCGAGTGGGTGGCCTTGCGCCCGGAGCTCGTCGTCGAGATCGACTTCGACCACGTATCCGCCGGGCGCATCCGCCACGGTGCCAAGCTCACGCGCTGGCGCGATGACAAGGATCCGCGCGAGTGCACCGTCGAGCAGCTCGAAAGCTAGATACGCTGCTTTAGATGAGCGAAGAGGGTGCCGCCACAGCGACCGTGGCCGAGGAGGAGTACCTGCAGATCCTCTTCTGGCTGCACGAGGCCGGTCTGCCAATGACGGGCGCCAACATCGCCCGCGCGATGCAGCTCTCCGCGCCCACGGTTCACGAGATGGTGGGCCGCCTCGAGCGCGACGGCTACATTACGCGCGGCTCAGATCGTGCGATCGCTTTCACGCCGACCGGAGCGGAGCACGCCGAGGGCATCGTCCGTCGCCACCGCCTGATCGAGCGCTTCCTCACTGATGTGCTCGGGGTTCCTTGGGACGAGGTCCACGAGGAGGCCGAGCGTCTCGAGCACGCCATGTCCCCCGTGTTGGAGGAGAAAATGCTGACCGCGATCGGTGATGCAACCACCTGCCCACACGGCCACCCGATCGTCGCCGGGGCGCGCCTCGCGGGGGTCCCGCTCGCCGACGTCCAAATGGGCGCGAAGGTGCGCATCCTGCGCTTCGAGAACGAGGCCGAGGACCTGCTTCGCTATCTGAAGGCCTCCGGCATAGAGCCGGGCCTGACGGGCACACTGGTGGAGCACGACGAGGAGCAGGTCATCGTCGAGACGGCGGACGGATTGCGCTGTGTCCTGACGCCCAGCGTCGCCGAGACGGTTTCTGTCACCGCCAACCCATCCCCGTCTCCGCGCACCGCTTTGCCCGAGCAATTGGTGCTCGGACAGCGTTATGGCCGTTAGAACCTGTTTCAAAATAGGCGGTGGGCGTGCCGATCTTTTGAAACAGGTTCTTAGTCAGAGAGAGCGAAACGCTTCCGCCAGCCTGGCCACGCCCTCGTCTATCTGCTCGGGAGTCACGCCCGAGTAGGCAAGTCTGAGCGTGTTCTCGCCACCCTCCATCAGGAAGTCGGTGCCCTTCACGAACGCCACGCCCAGCTCTCCCGCCAGGCGGAACAAGGCGTTTACTTCGGTGCCCTCGGGCAACTCGACCCACATGAAATAGCCACCCTCTGGGGCCACGAACTTAGCCTCAGGCAACTCGCGCTTCAGGGCGTCTTGGAGCGTCAATGCACGCTTGGCCAAGGCGGTCCTGACAGTCTCGATTGAGCGCTCGATCGCGCCCGATGCGCAGAACTCGTACACGATCGCCTGCGAGACCATGCTCGGCGAGATGTATGTGTTGGTCGCGAGTTTCGCGATCTTTCCAATCAGGTCGGTCGGGCCGACGAGGTATCCAACCCTGATCCCTGGGCACACGGTCTTGGAGAACGACGAGGCGTACACCACGCGCTCGGCGTCCATCGAGAGCATCGTGGGTAGTCGCTCGCCGCTGAAACGCAGATCGACATAAGGGTCGTCCTCGAAGAGGAGGAAGTCGTGCTCGGCGGCGAGCTTCACCAATGTCTCGCGCTTGTCCAGCGAGAGCGTATAGCCGGCCGGATTCTGGAAGTTGGGGATGATGTGAGCCAGCTTCGGCTTCACGCCCGTCTGGCCACCGTTCGAGGATTGGGGCGAATGCCGGTCTGCCAGCAGGCCCGCGAGCGCGTCGGTGTCGATCCCGTCGGGTTGCAGCTCGACGGCGTGGAGTTTCGCGCCGCGCTCCCTCAGCGATAGCAGCGTGCGGTCGTACGTGGGTCGCTCCACGATCACCTCGTCGCCCCTCTCCACGACCTGCTCGAACAGGAACGCGTCGGCCTGCATCGATCCGTTCGTCACGAGTACGCGCTCGGGCTCAACTCCGTGCTTGTCGGCGATCCATGCCCTCAGCCGCGGATAGCCGATCGACGTCCCATAGGCAGTTGTCCCGGCCGGGTCGCTCTCGAAAGCGCGCGTCGCCGCGTCCTTCAGCCCTTGTACGTCGACGATGTCGAGCGAAGGGGCGCCGCGGGCGAATGAGATCGGGGACGTTGACATGGCGCGCAAGCTTATGCGGATTTCTCGCGGAGCGCTGAGAGGGGCTTCAGGCGTTTGGGCCGTAAGGGCGATCCGGCGGCAGCAGCCTGCTGTACTCATCGATCAGCTCGTCCAGCGTGTGTCTCATCTTCTGCTTGAATCGCACCAGCTCGGTCACGTCGATGGGTCGCGGGTCCGGTTGCGGTGTCGGCGTCGGGGGCGTTGGGGGTGTTGGGGGGGACGGCGGCCCAGGTGGTGTCGAGGGCGGCGGCTGGGGTACGGGCGGTGGGATGGGCGGACCGGGATCTGGTCTGGGTGGCGGTGTGGGCTGTGACGGGGGCGTTGGGATCTCGCCGTAGGCGGTCTCGCGGATATCGACTTTCCAATCCTGCCCAACTGTCCCCCCAGCCAGGGCCGGCACTTCCTCTCCGCCGAACACAGGTGGGCTCCCGAAGCTGTCGCCGTCGACGGATGCCTGCTCGGACGTCGAGGGCTCGATGGCCTCGTCGACTAGTTTGCCTGGCGCATAAGAAGGCCCGGTCGGCGCATGAGGCGTGGGGGCCGGAGTGTGGCCAGCGTCGGCTCGCGGGTCGTTGTGCCCGATCGAGGTCAGCTCGTGCTCGAGCTGCTGGAGCTTGAGCTCCAGCTCTCCCAGCGTCTTTGCGACCTCCTGGTCCACGGGACCTAGCGTAGCTGCTGGGTGAGCGAAGATCCGAGGATCATCGCTCGGTGACCACTCCACCGAGGATCTCGATGGCAATCTCCGCGACTTCGGTCGGTGTGCGCCCGACCCTCACTCCCTTGGCTTCGAGCGCGAGCGCCTTGGCGGCGGCTGTGCCGGCGGAGCCGGACACGATCGCTCCCGCATGGCCCATCTGCTTGCCGGCGGGGGCCGTGAATCCTGCGATGTAGGCCACCACGGGCTTGCTCACATGCTCGGCGATGTAATCGGCGGCCTCCTCCTCAGCCGACCCTCCGATCTCGCCCGAGAGCACGATCAGCTCTGTCTGGGGGTCCGCCTGGAACAGCTCGATGATGTCGACGAATGACGAGCCAGGCACCGGGTCGCCGCCGATCCCCACGATCGAGCTGCAGCCGAAGCCGGCCTGGGCGATCTCATTGCCGATCTGGTAGGTCAAAGTGCCCGAGCGCGACACCACGCCCACGTTGCCCTCTTTGAAGAACGACGCCGGAATGATCCCCACGTTGGCCTTGCCCGGCGAGAGGATGCCGGGGCAATTCGGCCCGATCAGGCGCGTCCCGCGATGATCGCGCTCGAGCGTGTTGTAAACCCTCAGCTCGTCGTGCGCGGGGATGCCCTCGGTGATCGCGATCACGAGCTCCACACCCGCGGCGGCCGCCTCGAGGATCGCGTCGGCCGCGAAGCGTGGCGGCACGAAGATCATCGCCGTGTTCGGCTGCACCTCCTGCGCGGCCTCTGCCCAGCTGTCGAACACCGGGATGCCCTCGACGTCCTGGCCACCCTTGCCGGGCGTTACCCCACCGACGACGTTCGTCCCGTACCTGCAGTTGTTGAGCGTGTGGAAGGATCCCTCGCGGCCCGTGATCCCTGCGACCGCAAGGCGTGTGCTCTCGTCGACGAGAACGCTCATCGGGTGACCTCCCGCACGAGCCGCGGCCTGAGAGCCTCGGCGGATGTGGCCGGTTGGCTTGGGCCGGTGTGCACACTCATGCGGCTGCCAGCTCCACAACCTTGTTGGCCGCCTCGTTCATCGTTCGGGCCGCGTGCACGTTGGGCAAAGCTGCCTCTTGCAACAGCTCCCGTCCCTGCACATCGTTGGTGCCGTCCAGTCGCACCACGAAAGGCACCTCAGGTTTGATGTCCGCAAACGCCGCAATCAAGCCCTTGGCGACCTCGTCGCAGCGGGTGATCCCCCCGAAGATGTTGAACAGCACAGCCTTCACGGCGTCGTTAGCGAGGATCAGCTCGACCGCTTGCTTGATCTTGGCCGCGTCTGAGCCGCCGCCGGCGTCCAGGAAATTCGCGGGAGCTCCGCCCGCCTGGGCCACGACGTCGAGGGTGCTCATGACAAGACCGGCGCCATTGCCAAGGATGCCGATGTCGCCGTCGAGCTTCACGTACTGGACGCCCTCTTCCTTGGCCTTGCGCTCGATCGGATCTTCGTTCTCGCTGTCGCTCAAGCCTTGGTTGTCGGGATGGCGGTAGAGCGCATTGCCGTCGAGCGAGACCTTCGCGTCGAGCGCCTTCACCTTGCGCCCCGGTGTCACGATCAGAGGGTTTATCTCCGCCAAGGTCGCGTCCTCCTGCAGCCACACCTCGTACAGCGCCACGAGTGCGTCAGCCACGCCCTCGATCACATCCTCGTCGGCGCCGCCCTTGCGGGCGACCTCAACTGCTTCTTCGCGACTGAGACCCTCGAGCGCGTCGACGTGGTGGCGCACGAGCTTCTCGGGGCTCTGCTCGGCCACCTGCTCGATCTCCACGCCTCCCTCGACGCTGAACATGACCATCGGCTGCTTGGCTGAGCGGTCGAGCAGGACCGAGGCGTAGTACTCGGTCGCGATGTCGCTCGCGTGCTCGATCCATACGGTGCGTACCAGATGGCCCTTGATGTCCATGCCCAGGATGTTCTGGGCGTGCTCGCGCACCTCGCCTTCGTCGGCGGCGAGCTTCACGCCGCCGGCCTTGCCGCGGCCACCGATCAGCACCTGGGCCTTCACCACGACCGGGTAGCCCACCTCGTTTGCCGCCGCGACGGCATCCTCGACGGTGGTCACGGCCTTGCCGGCCGACACCTCCAAGCCGTGGCGGGCGAACAGTTGCTTGCCTTGGTACTCGAGCAGGTCCATGCGGCGCGAGACTCTAGCCGAAGCGGGCGGTGCGCGCGCCGAAGAGCGGTATCGGGCCAACTGGGCGTCCAGGGCCGTTCAGATGCTTCGCGGTGGAGGTGCCGGAGGCGGAGGGCTGGAGCATGGCGCAACGCGCGCCGAGGCGCGGGCGAGGCATAATGCCCGCCCGATGCCCATTCCAAAGAACATCACCTTCGTCACCTTCGACGTCTACGGCACCCTGATCGACTGGGAGACCGGCATCTACGAGGCTTTCGCCAAGGAGGCCGAGCGCGATGGCTTCGAGATCGACCGCAATGTCCTGATTCCGCTCTTCCACGAGATCTCCCAGGAAATCGAGGCGGGCTCCTACGAGCTATATGCAGAGGTCCTGCGACGTACGGCCCTGGAGATCGCCAGCCGCTTGGAGTGGAAGCTGGAGCCGTCTCGCTCGGGCTTCCTGCCGGACTCGGTGCAGCGCTGGAAGCCGTTCAAGGAGACCCCCACGCAGCTCACCAAGCTCGCCAAGAAGCACAAGCTCGGGCTCATCTCCAACATCGACGACAAGCTGCTCGGCCAGACTCGCAGGCACATCCCAATGGACTTCGATCTCGTCGTCACTGCCCAGCAGGTCCGCTCCTACAAGCCCGACCCGGCCCACTTCGTCGAGTGTGCTCGGCGCCTGGGCTCAAAGAAGGGTTGGGTCCACGTTGCGGCCTCCCACCACTCCGATGTTTCCCCGTGCGTCAAGCAGCGCATCCCCGTGATCTGGGTCAACCGCAACAAGCAGGCGCTCGATTCTTCTCAGCGCAAGCCCACTGTGGAAGTGCCCAACCTGCGCGAGGCGGCCAAGCTGCTTGGCATCGCCTGAGCGGCCGGCCCAGCGGTTCTGGTCCTGGATCGGCGATAAGTGCGCGTCGTCTCGCTCCACCCTGACGTACTGCTCGCCACGAGTGCCGTCTGGCAGACCAATTGCGTGATCGTCCGCGGCGCGATCGCTCGCGCCGCGGCACTCGCTCACACGGAGAGCCCCGTCGTTGTCCACACGACCGGCGAGGCCGACAGGGGTGCTGAGACGTTCGTGATCGACTCGCCGGTCCTGCCGGAGGAGCTCGAGGTCCTGCCCGCTCTGCTCGATCAGTCGCGCTTTCCGCCGCCAAGCGGCCTGCTCGTGACCCACGCGGACTGGGATCACATGCTCGGGCGCCTCGCCTTTCCCGACGCCACGCTTGGCTGCGCAACCACGACCGCCGAGCGCTTGCGCTCGGCTCCGGGTGAGACTCAGCGCGAGCTGCGCTCCTTCGACGAGGGGCACTACATAGAGCGTGCCAGGCCACTCGCACTCGGGTCGGTGCAGGCGCTTGACGTACCCGGGGGTTGTGAGATCGGCTCACACGAATTGGTCCTGCATCCCGGCGAAGGCCACACCGCCGACGGACTGGTCATCTGGATCGACTGGAGTGGGGTGCTCGTCGCAGGCGACTACCTCTCAGCGGTCGAGATACCCGTGCTTGGTGAGGGTGGCTCGGTAGACGCCTACCTGGCTACGCTCGAGCGCCTGCGGCCGCTTGTCTCAGCTGCCACTCACGTTGTGCCGGGTCATGGGCCCGTGCTCGACCCGGAGTGGGCTTCGTCGATCCTGGAGGAGGACGTCGCCTACCTCAGCACCCTGCGCGACGGTGGCCCTGCCGACTTGCCGGAGGGGCGCCGCAGCAAGGCCCAACGCGGCATTCACGCCGGGAATCTGGATCGCACCGCCGGCTAGCGGGGCGTCGTTGCGCGGGAGCTAGCCGGCTAGCGGGGGGCGTCGTTGCGCCGCACGTACCAGTTGACCGTCATCTCGGCAACAACTGTGCCGTCTGCGCTGGTCATCTCCACCTCGACTGGGAAGCGCACGCGGCCATCCTCGTTCAGCTTGGCCTTCAGCGCCTGGGCGTCCTCGCCGAAACGCGCTGTGGCGGTGATCTCCCCCTTGGCGAGCTTCTTGTAGGCGATCTGGGCCGACTCGGCCAAAGGGGTGATCTCGGCCATGATGTCTAGGAAGGCGCCCACGAACGCGGCGCCCGAGGCCGCCTCTCCTGCGGAGAAGAGGCCACCGGCGTGCTGGGAGCCAACGTGGTTGCGCAAGCGCTCTTCGTCGGGGAGCACCACCGCGCCATGATCCTCGGCCACAGTGATCGTCTCCAAGCCGAGGTGCACGTTGAACGGGATTGCCTGGCTCAGTCCGGCGGCCACGGCGGTGTAGTCCACTGCTGACATGCTCAATCCTCCTTGGGGGGATCGCTCTTGATCGTGGCGATCGGCGCGCCCGCGTTGATCGGCTCGCCCTCGACGATCGGCAGCTCCGCGATCGTTCCGGTCTTGTGTGCGGTGATCTCGTTCTCCATCTTCATCGCCTCGATGATGCACAGGATCTGGCCCTCGGTGACGGTGTCGCCCTGTTTGACGAGCACCTTCCACATGTTCCCCTGCAGCGGCGACTCGAGCGTGTCCGGCCCCCCTGCGCTTGCCGACTTGGCCCTGGCGGAGCGCTTGGGGGCGGCCTGTCCTGTCGGCGCGGACCCGTTCATCGCCACGCCGCCGCCGAGCGGAGGGCCGACTACCTTCACGTCGAAGCGCTGACCCGAGACCTCGACGGTGTAGGTCTGCTCGATGGTCGTCTGCTCATCCTCCTCGCCCGCCTTTGTGGGCTTCTCGAACGCGAGCGTCTTCAGCCATGCGCGATCCTCGAGTAGGTCGCGACAGGTCTCGCCTTTTGCCCACTGATCGGTCTGCAGCAGTGCCCGATGGAATGGGATCAAGGTCTTGAGCCCCTCGATCTCGTATTCCTCGAGAGCTCTCAGCATGCGTTTGGTGGCTTGCTCACGGTCGGCGTCCCACACGATCAGCTTGGCCACCATCGGGTCGTACATCGGCGAGACCTCCCCGCCGGCTCCCACGCCCGAGTCGACCCTGACTCCCGGGCCTTTCGGCTCCGAGTAGGCGCCGATCTTGCCCGGCGCGGGTGCGAAGTTCTTGGAGGCGTCCTCGGCGTTGATGCGGCACTCGATCGCGTGCCCGCGCAACGCGATGTCCTCCTGGCTGTATGCGAGCGGCTCGCCGGCGGCGGCACGGATCCCCTCCTTGACGATGTCAACGCCGGTGGTCATCTCGGTGACGCAGTGCTCGACCTGTACGCGTGTGTTCATCTCCAGGAAGAAATATTCGGCCTCGCCGTTCTCTTTGGGTGCAAGCAACCCCTCGATCGTGCCGGCCCCCACGTAGTTGACGGCGCGGGCGGCCTCTACGCCGATCTTGCCGATGCGCGCGCGCAGCTCCTCATCCACGACCCACTCGGGTGCCGGTGACTCCTCGATCACCTTCTGGTGGCGGCGCTGAATCGAGCAGTCGCGCTCACCCAGGTGGATTACGTTGCCGTGGCGGTCGGCAATGACCTGAACCTCGACGTGCCTGGGGTCGGGTAGGTAGCGCTCCAGGTAGACAGTCGGGTCGGAGAAGAACTTCTCGCCCTCCCTGCTGGCTCCCTCGAAGGCACCCTCCAGCTCTTCCTCGGTTAGCGCCACCCTGAAGCCCTTGCCGCCACCACCACCCGCGGCCTTCACGGCGACCGGAAAGCCGATTTCCTGCTTGGCGATCTTCAAAGCGTCGGCGGGGGTGGCGACCGGCTCGGTCGTTCCCGGCACGATCGGCACCCCGGCGGCCTGCATCAGCTCACGCGCCTTGGTCTTCGAGCCCATCGCCTCGATCGCGCTGGGCGGGGGCCCGATGAAAACGATCCCGGCGTCCTTGCACGCTTGCGCGAAGGGGGCGTTCTCGGCGAGGAAACCGTAGCCCGGATGGATCGCCTCCGCGCCCGAGCGCCTGGCGGCGTCGAGGATCTTCTCGACGTTCAGGTAGTTATCCGCCGCGGGCCCGTCGCCGAGATTGAAAGCCTCGTCGGCGCGCGCCACGTGCAGGGCGTCGCGATCGAGCTCTGAATAAACAGCGACGGAGGTAATCCCCATCTCCTCCAGGGCTCTCACGATGCGCACGGCGATCTCGCCGCGATTGGCTACCAGGACCTTCGAGAACATCGAGCCGGGAGCTTAGTGCGTCTCGTCCAAGTCCGCCGCGTGAGCTGTGTCCAAGTGCGCCGCGTGCGCTATGTCCAAGTCCGCCGCATGCGTTCCTGGGGCCACACCGAGCTGGGCGCCGATTCCTTGCAGCGCGTCGAGCAGCTGCTCGCGCTCGGCGTCGCTCAGACGCGCGCACAGGTGGCGCTCCAGCTCGCTTGCGAGCGTGAAGGCGCCCGCCAGCAGCTCGCGTCCGTCGTCGGTCAGATAGAGCGCGCGGGCACGGCGGTCGTCCGGGTTTGGCCGGCGCTCGAGCAGTCCTCGCGCCTCAAGCGCGTCCACAAACGCCACCATGCGGCTTGCGGGGATCTGTAGCCGCTCGCCGATCGCCTGCTGCGATGCGCCTTCGGCGGGGGCTATCGCTCGCAGTAGCGCGAACTCGCGAGGCTCGAGACGCAGGGGTTCGAGCGTCGTTCGGAAACGGCGAGCGACAGCGTGACCAAGGCTTGAGAGCGTGAAGCCGACTGAGCGTGCCGGCGTTCCGACTGCGGCGACCGCGGCGGCGGTTTCCTTCGAATCGTGGGGCGGCACCGATGAGTCGGGCACGGCTGGGCCGTCTAGGCCAATGAAGGTGGAGCCGTGTTGTTTGCCCTCCATCCGGAGAACTATATCTTCTTGAAAGATTTCTGATATAAATCGTTTCGTTTGAAATGATTGTACTTTGTAGGGAATAGGCATTTGCGGAACGTCCTCCGAGGAAGATGACGAGCGCCGAGGCTTATTTGTGGAAAAGGAGGCCCGATGACGGTCAAAACTCACCAAGCCAGCAACCTTCTTCAGTCTGACGGTTCCTCTCAGGTCAACCACACCGATCGGGCGGTTACCGCGATCCCCGACGGGGCGATCACTCGCCTCGCGCGCTGGGTGCTTGCGCACCGGCGCCTCGTGATCGTCCTGTGGGTGGTTGCTTTCCTGGCGGGGGGCATGGGGGCGAGCAACGTCTCCAAACGGCTCTCCTTCAACTTCGCCCTTCCCGGCCAGCCGGGCTACGAGACCGCCAAGCAGATCGCTCACACCTACGGCAATGGTGGCGAAAGCCCATCCTCGGTCATAGTGGTGACGGCCCCCGCCGGTAGCACGGCCGCATCCGAGCAGAAGCAGATCGCCCAAGCTTTCGCACGGGCACGCACCGAGGTTCGGCACGTGCGTATCGTCGACTATGGCGCCACGCACGACGCGCATCTCCTCACAAATGACGGCCGCACGACCTACGCGATCGTGTTCACCCCCGTGGAGAAGACTTTCGGGGCACCGAAGGTGCCCGCCGCCGTGAAGCGTGTGGTGGCATCGTCCGTCCCGCCGGGGACACAAGTGCAGTTGACCGGCCTCAGCCAGCTGGCCAGCGGAGGCTCGGAAAAAGGGCCTGGTGTGTTCGTCGAGACACTGATCGGCGGGGCCGGTGCACTGGTGGTGCTGGCGTTCGTGTTCGCCTCACTGCTCGCGTTCGTGCCGCTCCTGATTGCCGCCGTCTCGATCCTCACCACGCTGCTCTTGGTGCTGGCGCTCACGTATGTCGCCGAAGTCTCCTTCGTCGTTCAGTTCCTCGTCTCGCTCGTAGGGCTGGGCGTGGCGATCGACTATTCGCTCTTGATCGTCACACGCTGGCGTGAGGAGCGCGACCATGGGCGCGAGAACGCCGAGGCCGTGGTCGCCGCAATGGCGACCGCCGGGCGCGCCGTACTTCTGTCCGGCCTTACGGTGGCGATCGGCTTGCTCGCGCTGATCGTCCTGCCCGTGCCGGGGCTACGCAGCGTCGGCTACGGCGGCATGCTGATACCGCTCATCTCGACCACCGTCGCACTCACCCTGCTGCCGGCGATGCTCGGAGGGATCGGGCCGCGGGTGGACTGGCCGAAGCTTCGTCACGAGGCCCGGGCCAGCCGCGGCTGGACAGCTTGGACGCGCGGGGTGGTGCGCCGCCGCGGCTTCGCGGCCGGCATCGCCGTGGTCGCGCTGGCACTGCTGATCGTGCCGCTGTTCAGCCTCACGACAGGCCAGACCAGTGCGAGCGCGCTGGCCAAGACCGGCACGGCGCGCGAAGCCTACGACCGGCTGCTCGCCGGCGGGGTCTCCAGCGGCGTGCTGACGCCGATGGAAGTGCTGACCCACTCAAGCCAAGTGGAAGCGGTGCGCAAGCGACTGGATGCGGTTCCGGGTGTGGTCGACGTCGTCGTCTCGCACACGGCCGACTCCACCCGTGACGGCACGACGGTGCTGCTCGCGATCCCAGCGGCCGAGACTGTCAACTCGACTACGCTCGCGCCTGTGCGAGCCGCGCGCACCGCGCTGAAGGGTCGGCCCGGTGCGATCGGGCTGGCCGGCGAGGGCGCGATCGAGCTCGACTACCAGCACGCCGTGTTCGGCACCTTCCCGCTGATGTTCGCGATCGTCGCGCTGCTCACGATCGCCCTGCTCACGCGCGCCTTCCGCTCGCTCGTGCTGGCGGTGAAGGCGGTGCTGCTCAACCTGATCTCGATGGGTGCCGCCTTCGGGCTGATGACCTGGTTCTGGCAGGAAGGGCACGGCTCGAATGCGATCTTCGGCATACCCGCGACGGGCGCGATCGCGTTCTGGATCCCTTTGATGGTGTTTGCTTTCCTGTTCGGGCTGTCGATGGACTACGAGGTGTTCATCCTCGCCCGCGTGCGCGAGGAGTACGACCGCACCGGCTCCACCGACGGAGCTGTCATCGAAGGTCTGGGTCGCACCGGACGCCTGGTAACCAGCGCCGCCTTGATCCTGTTCCTTGCATTCGCCTCGCTCGCCGCGGCGCCCAGCACTGAAATCAAGGTGCTTGCCACGGGACTCGGCTTCGGCATTCTGCTCGACGCGACGATCGTACGAGCATTGCTGCTACCCGCACTGGTTTCCCTGCTGGGGAGCTGGAACTGGTGGCTGCCGCGGCCTGTCGCTCGCCTGCTGCGGATAGGGTATCCCGCTAGCGGACGGGTGGCGGCGGAGGGGGCGCGCTAGCGGACGACGAGCCCTGCACCAACCGTGTTGTTCGACGCTTCGTCGATCAGGATGAAGCTGCCGGTGCGGCGGTTGGTCTCGTATGGATCGAACACGAGCGGTGCGCTTGTGCGCAGGCGCACCCTGCCTATGTCGTTCAGCGCAAGCTCCTGTGGCGCCTCGCCGCGCTCCAAGGTGTGCACGTCCACGTGGTCGCGCAACTCGTCGACGATCGCCGTGACCTCGCGGGTGGTGTGCTTGACGATGTAGCGTCCTCCCTGACGCAGGGGCCTATCGGTCATCCAGCATATGTCTGCTTCCAGCTCGCGCGCCACAGTCGGCTCCTGCTCTGGACGACAGATCGTCTCCCCGCGCGAGATATCGATCTCGTCGCTCAACCTCAAGGTCACGGACATCGGTGCGAGCGCCTCGGCGAGCTCGCCGTCATAGGTGTCGATCGCGGCGATGCTCGTGCGCTGTCCCGCTGGAAGCACGATGACCTCCTCGCCCGCGCGGAATGCGCCGCTGGCGACCTGCCCCGCGTAGCCGCGATAATCGCGGGTGGGTGGGGACCTATTCCCAGACGGGCGGATCACCCACTGCACGGGAAAGCGCGCGGGCCTGTCGTAGGGGTGGTCGTAGGCCACCTCCACCTGCTCCAACAGCTCCAGCAGCGTTGGTGGGCGGGTGGGGTCCTCATACCAGTCCATGTTCTCCGAGCGATCGACAACGTTGTCGCCATTGAGGGCTGACATCGGGATATACGCGATGTCGCGGCCCATTCCAGTTCCCGTCCCGATTCCGTTCAGCTTCTGGGCGAACACCTCGAACTCCGCGACGAGCTCATCGAAGCGCTCCTGGGAGTAGTCGACGAGGTCCATCTTGTTGACCGCCACCACCAGATGGGGGATGCCGAGCAGGGCGCTGATGAAGGCGTGGCGCTTTGACTGCTCGAGCACGCCCTTGCGCGCGTCCAGCAGGATCACCGACAGGTCCGCCGTCGAGGCGCCGGTGACCATGTTGCGCGTGTACTGCTGGTGGCCGGGGCAGTCGGCGATGATGAACCGGCGCTTGGGGGTGGCGAAGTAGCGGTAGGCCACGTCGATCGTGATGCCCTGCTCGCGCTCGGCCCTCAGGCCGTCGGTGAGCAGGGCCAGGTCGAGCGCCCCCTCGCCGCCGCGGCGCTCGCTCGCTTGGGCGACGTGGTCGAGCTGGTCCTCGAAGACCTGCTTGGTGTCGTACAGGAGCCTGCCGATCAAGGTGCTCTTGCCGTCATCCACGGAGCCCGCGGTTGTGAAGCGCAGCAGGTCGAGGGTCATCGGCGCGGCTCTCCCGTTCGGGCAAGCGTCGTGATCGCACTGAGAACGTCGCGCGCGCGCAGCGCACCAGGGTGGGCGGGACCCACGCAACCCAAATGAAGGGGCACTAGAAGTACCCGGCCTTCTTGCGATCCTCCATCGCCGCCTCTGAGACGCGGTCGTCCGCGCGTGTCTCGCCGCGCTCTGTGATCCTGGTCGCGGCGATCTCGGTCACGACTTCTTGGAGGGTCACAGCGTTGGAACGCACGCCTCCGGTGCAGCTCATGTCGCCGACCGTGCGGTAGCGCACCGTCTCCGAGAAGACGTTCTCGCCGTCGATCAGCTCCACGTCCTCGCGCCACGCGTAGAGCATCCCGTCGCGCTTGAACACCTCGCGCTCATGGGCGAAGTAGATCGAGGGAACCTCCAACTGCTCCTGGTCGATGTACTCCCACACGTCGAGCTCGGTCCAATTGGAGATCGGGAAGACCCTCACGTTCTCGCCATTCTTGATGCGTCCGTTGTAGAGGTTCCAAAGCTCGGGGCGCTGGCTCTTGGGGTCCCAGCCGCCGAAGTCGTCCCGGAATGAGAACACCCTCTCCTTTGCCCGCGCCCGCTCCTCGTCGCGGCGGGCGCCCCCGAAGGCCGCGTCGAACTTGTGCTCGGCGATCGCGTCGAGCAAGGTCACGGTCTGGAGCTGGTTGCGCGAAGCGCGCGGCCCCCTCTCCTCGACAGCCCGGCCGCTGTCGATCGACTCCTGCACGCTTGCCACGATCAAGCGCTCGCCCAGCTCGGCCACACGCCGATCCCTGAACTCGATCACCTCGGGGAAGTTGTGGCCGGTGTCCACGTGCATCAAGGGGAATGGGAAGGGTCCTGGCCGGAATGCCTTCTCGGCCAGCCGCAGCAGCACGATCGAGTCCTTGCCGCCGCTGAACAGGAGCACGGGCCGCTCGAATTCGGCGGCGACCTCGCGCATCACGTGGATCGCCTCGGACTCCAGGGCGCGCAGGTGGCTCAGCTGGGGGCGCTCAGCGACGCTCATGAGACACCAACGTGCAATCCGCACTCGGTCTTGTCCATGCCTGCCCAACGACCCTCGCGACCCGCGCCGGGCTGGGTGCAGGGCGCGCAGCCGATCGAGGCGTAGCCCTGGTCGTGCAGTGGGTTGTAGGGAAGCTCGCGCTCGAAGATCCGCGTCCACAGGTCCTTTTCGTTCCACAGGGCGAGCGGGTTGTACTTGTGCAGGGCTCGCTTGGGGTCCTCTTCGATCAGCTGGGTATTAGCGCGCGTGGGGCCTTGCTCGCGCCTGATTCCGGTGATCCACCCCTCGGCGCCTTGCAGTGCGTGCTCCAAGGCAGCGACCTTGGCGACGGAGCAGCAGTGCTCGGGCCCGCTCCACGGCGCGCTCGAATTACTTGCATCGTGCACCTCCACGTCGATCCCGAAGCGCTGCTCGAAAGCCCTCCAAGTTTGCAGGGTCTCAGGGAAGAGCACGCCCGTGTCGATCGTCGCGATCCGCACGGGCGTGTGTCCGCCGCCGATGCATAGGAGCTCGTCGATCAAGACCGACTCCTCCTTCTGAAAGGAGCACAGCAAGACGACCTTGTCGCCGTGGCGCTCTACCGCGGCGCGCAGTGTGTCGCTCAGGCTGTGCGCAAGCTCATCGCCCGCGACCCGCGGCACTGCGAGCGCGTCGGACTCGGCGTCTCGGGAGGAGACGCCGTCGGCCGGATCGACCGGTGTGTCGGCTAGACCGCGCACTCGCCCTCGCCACGGATCACCTGGAACGGCACGTCCCGGTTCCAGTCGATGAACGTGTTCATCGTCTCCAGACCGAAGTCGACCGGCAGGGAGAGTTCCTTGACGAGCCCTTCCAGATCTGGGGTGCCGACACGCTCCACGAACGCGCCCCACCCCTCGCCCTCGGTGCGGTTGGCCTGGTAGTGGCGGATCCAGCGCTCGATCGCCTCGGGCACGCGCTTGGCGGGCAGGCGCTGCTTGAGGCGCGTGCCGAACTTGACCTCGCCGCCTTCGTACACCCCGCCCAGGTGGGGGATGTAGGCCGGGATCGTGTGCTCGCCGACCTTGATCGAGGCGCCGTAGAAGCCGATGTCGGCGACGTGGTGCTGGGAGCAGCCGTTGGGGCAGCCGCTCATCTTGATGTGGATCTGGCGCGTCAAGGGATCCTCGATGCCCATCGCTTCGATGCGCTCCTGGACAGCCTGGTTGAGTCCCATCGAGCTCGTGATCCCGAGCTTGCAGGAGTCGGTGCCCGGGCAGGAGACAACGTCGCTTATCTCGCGCGAGCCCGCGTCGCCGAGGCCGAGCTCGGAGAGGGCGCGCCACACGTCATAGACGCTCTCCTCGCGAACCCAGCGCAAGACGAAGTTCTGCTGGACGGTCGTGCGTGCGTATCCACCCGAGTAATCGCGCATGATCTGGCCTAGGCCCCGGAACTGCTCGGGCGTGAGGTCGCCGCGCACGATCTTGACCTCGACCGTGACGAAGCCCTCTTGCTTCTGGGCGGCCACGTTGGCCTCTCTAAAGCGCTCGAACTCGGAGATGTCTCCGTTGGGGCTGCCATAACTGGAAGGCGGGGCGGGGGCCGCCTCGCGCTCGTCGTCGAGGAACAGGCGATGCTCGATCGAGAAGTCGCGTTCTGAGACCCACTCGCCCTTCAGCTCCTCCTCGACCTGGTTGCGGAGCTCGTCGATGCCGAACTTGTCGACGAACACCTTGATGCGGGCGCGGGCCCTGTTGACGCGCAGCCACTCCTGGCGGTCGAAGATGCGGAAGACCGCCTCGGAGATCTTCAGGTAGTCACCGTTGTCGAGCTCCACGAAGTCGTACAAAGCTGGTGCCACACGCGGCATGATCGAGGTGCCACCGCCGACGAGCATCTCTGCACCGCGGACCTCTTTGCCGTCTATCTCCTTGATGCGTGCGCGGAAGGCGATGTCGTGGATGCCACTGATCGCCCTGTCGCGCGGGGAGCCGTCGAATGAGGTCTTGATCTTGCGCGGCATCCCCTGCGTGGTGGGGTGTCTGACGAAGTAGCGCACATACGCGCCCGCGTAGGGGGTAAGGTCGAACAGCTCATCCGCCGCCACTCCGGCCCAGGGGTCGCCGGTGACGTTGCGCACCGTATTGCCACAGCCCTCGCGGCTGGAGAGGCCAGCCTCCCCGAGCTCGCGGATTGCCTTCTCGGCCTCGGGCAGGGGGATGTGGTGCAGCTGGATGTTCTGACGAGTAGTGACGTGGCCCTTGTTCAGCGGGGCGTACTTCTCGACGACGTCGGCGAACTTGTCCATCTGCTCAGGGGTGATGCCGCCGAAGGGAAGCTTGGTGCGGATCATCTGCACGTCGGGCTGGCGCTGGCCGTAGACGCCCTGCTTGAGCCTGAACTTGATGAACTCGTCTTCGGGCGTGCCCCCATCGAGGAACTTGGTGGCCTCGGTCTTGAAGTCGTCGTACTCCCGCTGCAGGATCGGGATCACGTGTCCAGGAACGTTCTGCAGAACCTCGGGATCCTCGAGCGAGCCCTTTTTCGGGGCCTGCTCTGCGGGTATCGAAACTGGCTCCATCTAGCGAAACCTCCTGGTCCGAGCCGTCGGCTCGGGTCTATTTTGCGACCTACGGAGAGATTGGTACTAAAGCCTAGCGGCTTTTAGGTATTTATCCAAGGATCGGGCTCGTCGGTTGGGCGGGACCCGTAAACATCGCGCGCGACGCCTTCGAGCATAGCCGCGCGCAGCCATGGGTCTATGGCGACGACGGGCGCCGCCAAGCGGGGTGACGTGTCACGCATGAAGCGCTCCAGCGCGGCCACGATCGCCGCCGCCTCCTCTGGCGAGGCAGAGGGGGCGATCAGCTCGAAGCGAGGGCGACGGTTGGGCATGTGTCGGTCATTCTGACGCAGGGCTCGAGGTGCTGCCTCGCGATGCGTGGCGCCGGGGCGCCGGGGGCGCCGCCTAGTACCTCCGTCGTCGGTGGCGGTTCACGTCGAGCCTGTGAGCGACCAGCTCCAGCTGAGCTGCTCGCCAGATTCGATACCGCTGCCGGTGGCGCTGCCCGCGAAGGTGACGCCATCGGTTGAGGTCTGTATGAGCGCGCTCGGGCCTCCGGAGAAGAAGTCGCCGGTCAGCAGGGCCTCGCCGGGCAGCGTGGCGGTTCCGGGACCTTCGCCTTCGCCGTGAGGGGTGGGACATGCGGAGAAGATCACGTTCATCAGCCCCGGGTAGCTGAACGGCACGTCGATGTCGTATCCGACCGGCGCTCCTTCTCCGAGCACGCTCAACGGCGAGCCGGGGAACAAGGGCGCCTTTTCCTGGCCTGTCTGCGTGCAGCCCGTGGGAGTCGTTCCTGAGGCCGTGATCGTCACGTCGCTTGAGACGAGCCCGAGGATCGACGCGCCTTCCGGGCTTTCCGGGAGGCGGGTCCACGTCGCCGTCCCCGACCATTCGAACACTTCTCCGCCGCGTTCGTCGCGACCGCTGAAGCTGCCCGTCACGGATTGGATCACGTTTTCGGTCTTCTGCTTCCAGGTGCCTTCGGCGACGCCCGCCTTCGAGGTCGCCTTGAAGGTTGCGGATACGAGCAGGCCTTTGCCGGCGTTCGTAACGCTGTAGGCCGTCGACAGCGGGTCGCCCTCGCTGCCGGACGGCGTGAAGTCGGCATTCTGCTGAGCACCGAGAGTCCAGCTGGCCACCGCCGGAGCACCACCGGCCTTGGCTTCGGTGCGGCTCTTGACGGTGCCCGTCTGCCCCTTGTGGAGCTTCAGCGATTCCGAGATCGGTTCGAACTGGACCGAAGCGCATTTGTTCGGAGTGAGCCAGAAGCCTTCCTGGGCGCGGATCTGTTCGGTCGTCTTTTTGACCTCGGCGGCGAACTCCTTGTCGGCTTGCGTCTGCGATTCGCGGGCGACTTTGATCTCGGCCGCGATCCGGTCCGCCGGATCGACGCCGGCCATCGACAGCATCACGTCGACCTGAACGGGGGGCGGCGCGCTGCTGCCTGAGCGCATGTCTATGCGCGCTTCGCCGATGTAGGTGGTGTCGACCGTGAGCGGGCCGAACGCCGCCTTGGAGCCCCCGAAGGAGCCCACCAGCGTGTAGAGGTGCTTGATGTCGTAGTAGTCGAGCTTGCCGTCGTCGCCCGTTTGCGCTTTCACGGTTGTTTCGCCGCCAAACTTGAAGGCCTGTGCCATCACCACGGTGGCGCCTTCGCTGACCTTGAAGCTCGCTTCCATTTCGGCGTGGCCATGACCTTCGACCTTGCCTTCGGCGGTTGGGCAGCTGTCGAGGCTGATCGTCCCGTCGCCGCAGCTGCGCAGCGTCACAGAGACGTCGATGCCTTTGCCTTTCAAGTCGATGCCGAGCTTGAGCGCGCCGCCGACGACGTCGACGGACAGGTTGGCCTCGCCGACTTTGGCGCTTTTGCTGCCCGGAAGGTCCTGGACGGCGGATCCGCACCCCGAACCCGAATCGGCGATCCTCCCGGTCGCCGCGGCGGGTGCCATCTGGGCACCTCCGAGCTGGAGGCCTTCTCCGCTGGAGATGCCGGTCGAGACCGCTTTTTCGAGGTCTGCGTACGCGTGCGGGCCGACCCGGCCCAGCAGCTGTGACAGCGACTTCGAGCGCCGGCCGCGCCGGTCGCGCGTCTTGCCGATCACCAGGTGGAGCGCCGTGATCGCGGTGGTGGCCTGTGGGGTCGAGTTTGGGACCGGTAGGGGGTTGTTGACGCAGAACGTGCGCTTGCCCGCCTGTACACGCGCCTGACCCAGCTTGCAGTGCGCAGCCGGCTTGGGCTTCGGCTTGCTGTGCTTCGGCTTGCGCTGGTGCTTCTTCGCGGTGGCGACGCGGAGTGCGTACGCGCCCTGGGCGCCGGCTGTCTGTGGCAGGCACACGAGCGTCGATGCCAGCAAACACGTCAATGCGAGCGCGGTGGGCATCGCGCTCCCTCCAACACGAGGGGTCCTACAGCGGAATGTTCCCATGCTTGCGCTTCGGGCCCGGTTCGCGCTTGGTGTGCAGCGTGTCAAGTGCCGCGATCAGCTTCGGGCGCGTCTCGTGGGGGATGATCACGTCGTCGATGTATCCGCGCTCGGCCGCTGTATACGGGTTGGCGAAGCGTGCCTTGTAGTCATCCATCAGCGTTTGGCGACGCTCCTGCGGAGTCGGACTGCTCGCGATGTCGCGCCGGTAGATGATGTTGACCGCGCCCTCCGGTCCCATCACCGCAACCTCCGCGGTGGGCCATGCGAAGTTGAAGTCGGCGCCGAGGTGCTTTGAGGACATCACGTCGTAGGCCCCCCCATATGCCTTGCGGGTGATCACCGTGATCTTCGGCACCGTCGCCTCCGCGAATGCGTACAGCAGCTTCGCGCCGTGGCGAATGATGCCGCCCCACTCCTGGGCGGTCCCGGGCAGAAAACCCGGCACGTCGCAGAGCGTGAGCAGCGGGATGTTGAAGGCGTCGCAGGTGCGCACGAAGCGAGCAGCCTTCGCCGAGGCGTCGATGTCGAGCACGCCCGCAAGCTGGTTGGGCTGGTTGCCCACGATCCCGATCGCATGGCCGTCCAGGCGCGAGAAGCCGCAGATGATGTTCTTGGCATGGTGCTCGTGCACCTCGAAGAACTCGCCGTCGTCGACGATCAGGCGCACCACGTCGCGCATGTCATACGGCTTGTTCGGATTGTCCGGCACGACATGGTCAAGCTCCGGATCCATGCGCATCGGATCGTCGGTCGGCGCCACGCGCGGGGTGGTCTGCATGTTGTTCTGGGGCAGGAAGCTGACCAGGTAGCGGCAGTCCTCCAGGCACGCGTCCTCGTCCTCTGAGGCGAACTGCGCCACGCCCGACTTGGTGTTGTGCGACATCGCCCCGCCCAGCTCCTCGAAACCGACTTCCTCGCCCGTCACCGTCTTGATGACGTCGGGTCCGGTGATGAACATGTGCGAGGTCTCCTTCACCATGAACACGAAGTCGGTGATCGCGGGCGAGTACACCGCCCCGCCCGCGCACGGGCCCATGATCAGGCTGATCTGTGGGATCACGCCCGAGGAGCGCACGTTGCGCACGAACACATCCCCATAGGCGCCCAGCGAGATCACCCCCTCCTGGATGCGGGCCCCGCCGGAGTCGTTGATGCCGATTACGGGGCAGCCGATCTTGGCGGCCAGGTCCATGATCTTGCACATCTTCTCGCCCATGACCTCGCTCAAGGAGCCGCCGAACACGGTGAAGTCCTGGCTGAACACGCACACGCGACGGCCCTCGATCGTGCCGTGGCCGGTCACCACCGCGTCGCCCCAGGGGCGGTTCTTCTGCATGTCGAAGTCGTAGGTGCGGTGGCGCACGAACGTGTCGAGCTCCTGGAAGGAGCCGGGGTCGAGCAGCTTCTCGATGCGCTCGCGGGCCGTGTACTTGCCCCGCGCGTGCTGCTTCTCCTCGGCCTCGGGCGCGGAGTGGACCGCCGCCACGCGTAACTCCTGCAGCTCGGCGAGCTTCTCCTCATAGGTTTCCGGTGCCTTGGCGCGCATCGGCGCGGGATCTTATCCGCTGTCGGGCACCCGGCGGCAACGCAGGCGGATGGATAAGTATCTCCGCGCCGCGGAGACTACCAGTCAGGTGTCTGGCAGGCGCATATCTGGTAGTCTGGCTGACTACTATGGCGCTGGAAATCAATCCGTTCGTCTATTCGCACCCGTTGGCACCCGAGGAGATCATCGACCGCGATGGGGAGACGGTGACGTTGCTCAAGCATGCCGTGGGTGGGCACTATGTGCGCCTATACGCTCCTCGCAAGTACGGGAAGACGAGCTTGCTCAGGCGAGCTCTCCGCGACGGCGAGCAGCAGGAGGACTTGATCCCTGTGCTCGTGGACCTCTATCGAGTCTCGTCGATCGCCGATGTGACGGTGCGCTTCGAGCGCGCCTACTCCAAGCAGTTGAAGGGCGCTTTGCGAGCAAAGGTGGAGGACTTCCTGCAGAAGACGGGCATCGGATTGTCGCTAGGCGCCTATGGCATCAGCGCCAAGCTGCAAATGGGGGCGAAGATGGACCCACTGCCTGCGCTCCATGCATTGCTCGACCTTCCGCTCAGACTCGAGCAGAGCGGCGGCTACCGCGCTTTCATCGCGCTCGACGAGTTCCAGGACATCGAGCGGATCCCCGACCTCGACGGTCTGATCCGAAGCCATATTCAGCTACAGGGGGAGGTCGCCTCCTATGTCTTCGCCGGCTCCGAGCCGGGCATGATGAGGCAGCTGTTCGAGACCAAGGAGCGGCCCCTCTACGGCTCGGCCGTTCCCCTGCATTTGGAGCGGCTCGCCGCGCAGGACATCGCGGCATACGTAGAGCAGCGCTTTCGCGAGAGTCGCCGCTCGGTTGGCGAGGCGCTCAATCCTCTGTTGGACAGCGCCCAAGGCCATCCGCAGCGAGCGATGATGCTTGCCCACCGTTTGTGGGAGGAGCTGGACGTCGGCGCGACCGCGACGCTCGATCACTGGCGCGCAGCCCATGCTGCGACGCTGGTCGAGCTGGAGCCCGAGTTCGACGCGCAGTGGCGCGGGTTCGATACCTCCGAGCAGAAGACCATGCGCGCGATCGTGGCAGGCGAGGGCTCGCCCTACCGCGGCGAAGTCCTGAACCGCCTCGAGCTCACCAAGGACAGGGTCCGGCGGGCGCTCCCAAGGCTGCTCGCAAGCGCAGAGATCGAGAGCGACGGCGACGGTTATCGCGTGGTCGACCCCCTGCTGGCAGAGTGGATCGCGCGGCTGAGCGGAGCGCCGCCGATTTAGGCGGACGGCAAGGTCGTTGGGCTTCAGCCGCGCGAGAAGGGCCTGTGGTGCGCGGCTCCCAGGCGGTCGAGCACGCCGGTGAGCAGTTCGGTCGTCTCCGCTGCCATCTGGTCTTCCAAGGACTCGAGTTCGGTGGCCAGGTCCTCCGCCGGTTCTGAGGCTTCGGGCTGTGCCGGCGGATCTGGGTAGATCGGCTCTGGCGCTGCCAGCGCAACGACCTCTGGCTCCGGCTCCGACTCCGGCTCGACATCAGGCTCGGCGGTCACGCCCGGCTTCGGCTCGGGCTCGATGACCGCCGCCGGCTTCGCCCTGCGTTTGCGGAAGAGCCGCGCAAAGAATCCAAGGTGGGGTTTGGGCTCCACAGGCGATGGCTCAGGGTCCGGCTCGATGAGCGCAACCGGTTCCGGCTTCGCGACGACTGGCTCTGGCTCTGGCTTAGCGGCAACCGGTTCCGGCTCGACAGCGGCAGGCTCCGGCTCGACAGCGGCAGGCTCCGGCTCGACAGCGACAGGCTCCGGCTCGACAGCGACAGGCTCCGGCTCGACAGCGACAGGCTCCGGCTCGACAGCGACAGGCTCTAGCTCGACGGCAACCGGCTCTAGCTCGACAGCGACAGGCTCCGGCTCGACAGCGACAGGCTCGGGCTCGAGGACGCTCACCGGCTGGGGTTCGGTTGCTGCAACCGGCTCGGGCTCCGGCTCCGCGACGATGGTCTGCCCTTGCCCAGGCAGCTGCTCTGGGATGGCAGGGCTGCGCGTCACCGACAAGGTCACCTTGGTCCCCCAGCCCGACTGCTTGAGCTGGACGACGCCACTGGCCTGCTCGGCCTCCCATTCGACCTTCGTCTCAGGCTCGGTCTTGGTGATCCGGATCTCGCCGAAGTCGACGAGGTGACGGCCGAGCGCCTCAGGGCTGCTCAGCTCCGTCCACAACTCTGGGGGGGACTTCACAAGGGTGCGTTGCACCTCTGTCGAGACGCTCATCGCTCCCAGGTTCGAGCGGCGCGGCGAGAGTCCTTCTAGGTCGCGGACGTTGCAATTCCGCGCTCGTCCGCAGGTCCGGCTAGGCGGCTGCGGGCGTCTCGCGGGGAGCTATGAGTCCCCGCTCATGCAGGCTCTCGGCCAGCTGGACGGCATTGGTGGCAGCCCCCTTTCGCAGGTTGTCGGCCACGATCCACATGTCCAAGGCCCGCTCGTGGCCTGGGTCACGACGGATGCGGCCCACGAACACCTCGTCGTGGCCGGTGGCATGAGTCGCCAGGGGATAGAGGGCTGCATCGGGGTCGTCGGCAACGGTGATGCCCGGGGCCGTGCGCAGCAGCTCGCGGGCCCGTTCAGGAGAGAGGTCCGTGCGCGTTTGGATGTTGACGGCCTCGGAGTGGCCGTTGACCACGGGCACCCTCACGCAGGTGGCGCTCACCTTGATCCGGGGGTCGCCCAAGATCTTGCGGGTCTCGTTGATCAGCTTGCGCTCCTCGTCGGTGTGGTCGTCGCCTGGGGCGAAGGAGCCGGCGTGGGGCAAGGCATTGAAGGCGATTTGGTGGGCATAGGCTTGGGGAGGGTCGATTTTGCGCTGGTGAAGGATGGCGTGGGCTTGGTCGAGCAGCTCGTCGACCGCCTGCCTGCCGGTGCCGGACACGGCTTGGTAGGTGGAGATGACCAGGCGCTCGATCCCGGCCTCGTCGTGAATCGGCTTCAAAGCCACGACCATTTGCATCGTCGAGCAGTTCGGGTTGGCGATGATCCCCTGGTGGGAGGCCAGGGCATCGGGGTTGACCTCGGCCACGACCAAAGGCACCTCATCGTTCATGCGCCACTTCGAGCTGTTGTCGACCACGACCGCGCCGGCCTGTACGAAGCGGGGTGCCCATTCGCTGGACGTGGAGCCACCGGCCGAGAACAGGGCCAAGTCGAAGCCTTGGATCGTGTCCTCGGTGAGGGGTTGTGCGATGCCGACCCCTTCGATCTCCTTGCCGGCCGAGCGGGAGGACGCGAACGGCACGATCTCTCGCGCGGGGAACCGGCGCTCGCGCAGGAGCTGGAGCATCAAGGTGCCCACCTGCCCGGTGGCACCGACGACGGCGACTCTGTAGTCCTGACTCATCGCTATCCAGCGTACCGACGAACGCTCCTGCAGTACCTAGAGCGTGTCTTGTCTCACGCCAAACTGTTCGCTTAGCGACAGGCGACTATTTCGTGAGGATGCCAAGTCCACCGCGCGTCTCCTGATGTGCAAGGTCAGGCGGCGGCGGCGGCGGAGGAGGAGGAGGAGGAGAGGGTGATTGACCTGTGTTTGGCATCTCAGGAGAGAGTATCGGCTAGTGCCCACGACCAGAAGACGAGTTGGAGTATGAGGGCTATCGCTGCACCCAGGTAGTAGCGCCCGAGACTTTCGATCTTGGACTGATTGTCTTGCCAATATTCCTCGAGCCAGTAGATGAGGCGCCGACGCACCTCTTGATCGTCGTGTGCGAACTCAAAGAGTCCCTCATACATAGTTGGAGCCTTCACGCTGAACACAAAGCCGCTCTTGGGTAGCAAGACGTACACGCAAAGACAGATCGAGCTTATGAGCGAGATAAGGGCAAGCGGGCCGAGCGTATCGAGCCCATTGGCGCGTTGAATGGCTTGGGCTCCCAGGAACGAAGCAATCAACGAGGATGCCGCGAGCAGCGTGCCGGTCCTCGCGCGAAGCTGTTCTATTGCGCGCTCTTGGAGGTCCAGTGCGCGCACCGCAGCTTCATAGCTGAGTTCGGCCAGTACTCCTGAGGTCATGTACTGATTGTGGCCTTGCCTCAGGACAGACGATTGTCTCAGGCTGGCGCCGAAACGTAGGGGCAAAGATTAGGTTTTGAGCACCATGAACAAGATCGTGAGAATCACGAGCAGGTCCATCGTGGCGCCCACGGCGCCGATGCGCTTCACGAGCGTGTCGTGCTCGGCGCTCCAGCTGATCTGACCGTCGCCCGCGGCGGCGGCGTCCCTGTCGGCGACCTCGCACAGGCGCTTCTCCCTGGGGCTAAGGAACATGCCCTCGACCGCACCAATCACGACCGCCACGGCGATGCCCCACTGGACATAGAAATCGCTCCACACGTGCAGCTTGGAGGAGAGGTAGATGCCGCAGATCACCACCACCGCCAGTCCGGGCATGATCACCATGCGGCTGATCGCGTGGAGCGCCTTGTACAGCGCGGGCAACGAGCGCGCGTCGGCCTTTCCCACCGCACCCAGCAAGACCGGGTAGGCGAAGGTCGCGCCGAAGGCGAACACCACCGCGATGATGTGCACGGCTAGGACGACTTCGAAGAACTGCACCGTCGCGATCACGGGGAAGATCCTATTGATCCAGACGGCACACAGACCATCCGGCCACCCGCATGACTCTTTGAGCCCGGCCGGCACGACGTGCCGGCCGGCGTAGCCGCACATGTGCGGCTACGTGCAGGGCCGCATGCGGCCCTGCATACCGTCGGCGCATGCGCCGACGGCGAGACAGTGCATGCACTGTCTCGGACATGGGGTGGGTGGGACGTCAAACCAGGCATGTCGATCAGAACGTAGGCGCGTACTTGCCGAACACGTCTTGCATCGCCCCGCACACCTCGCCCATCGAACACCGGTCCTTCAAGGCCTGGCGGATCGCGGGCAGCAGGTTGTCCTCGCCGCGCGCTGTCTCGCGCAGCTCCTCGAGTCGCTTCTGCACGAGATCCTGGTCGCGGTTCTCCTTGAACGCCTTCAGGCGCCCCACCTGTTCGCGCTCCGACTCGGGGTCCACGCGCAGGAGGTCGGGCACCTGCAGGTCCTCCTCCTCGTACTTGTTCACGCCCACCACGATGTCCTGGCCGATCCGGTAGCGCTCCTGGTAGCCCCAGGCGGACTCGTCGATCTCGCCGGTGATGAACTGGATCGCGTTCACGCTGCCCCCGAGCGCGTCCACCTTGGCGATCAATTCGTTGGCCCTCGCTTCGATCTCGTCGGTCAGGGACTCCACGAAGTAGGAGCCCGCGAACGGGTCCACAGTGTCGGCCGCTCCCGACTCGTGCGCGAGGATCTGCTGGGTCCGCAGGGCGATCTTCGCCGCGTGCTCTGTGGGCAGCGCGAGCGCCTCGTCGAAGCCGTTGGTGTGCAGGGACTGCGTCCCACCACAGACCGCCGCGAAGCCCTGCAAGGCGACCCTCACGATGTTGTTCTCCGGCTGTTGCGCGGTCAAGGTCACGCCGCCGGTCTGGGTGTGGAAGCGCAGCATCGTCGACTTCGGGTTCTTCGCGCCGAAGCGCTCTTTCATGATGTGTGCCCACATGCGCCTGGCCGCCCTGAACTTGGCGACCTCCTGGAACACGTTGTTGTGGCCGTTGAAGAAGAACGCCAACCTCGGCGCGAAGTCGTCCACGTCGAGGCCCTTCTCGATCGCCGCCGTCACATAGGCGATTCCCGATGACAGCGTGAACGCCACCTCCTGCACCGCCGAGCAGCCCTTCTCCCTGAAGTGGTAGCCCGAGATCGAGATCGTGTTCCACTTGGGCACGTTTTCCTGGCAGTACTGGAACAGGTCGGTCGTCAGGCGCATCGTGGGCTGCGGCGGGTAGATGTAGTTGCCGCGCGCGATGTACTCCTTGAGCACGTCGTTCTGGGTGGTTCCACGCAGAAGCTCCGAAGGCACGCCCTGCTCTTCGCCCACGAGGTCATACAGCAGCAACAGGCACGCCGCCGGTGCGTTGATCGTCATCGATGTTGAGACCTGGTCGAGCGGAATCCCATCGAACGCTGTCCTCATGTCGTCGATCGTGTCGATCGCCACGCCCGTCCTACCAACCTCGCCCAGGCAGCGTGGATTGTCGGAGTCCAGGCCCAATTGGGTGGGCAGGTCGAATGCCATCGACAGCCCCGTCGAGCCCTTCGACAGGAGGTAGCGGTAGCGCTCGTTGGACTCCTTGGCGGAGGCATACCCGGCGTATTGGCGCATCGTCCAGGTCTGTTTGCGGTACATCTCCCTGTGCACTCCGCGGGTGTAAGGAAAGTCTCCCGGCGTGCCCAAGTCGAGATCCTCGGGCAGGTCGTCCTCGCTGTAGAGCGCCTCGATTTCGATGCCCGAGTCGGTAAACCTGCGCGGGTCCTCGGGACCCACGATCGGAGCCACCGTCAGGCGCTCCTCGTGCTCTGTGTTGGGTCCTCCGTCTGCCATCTCCACCAGGAGATCATATTTACGGCCGATGTGAGCCCGTCGTCGACCGGAGCGGACCTGGTCCTCGGCGAGTGCGGCCCGGCCATCGGTCAAAGCGGGCCTGTAGCCGTTATCCTCTCGGCCGTGCCCACCTGCTTGGTAAACGGCGGCGCCGGCTTCTTGGGCTCGCACCTGTGCGACGAGCTGCTCGCGCGCGGGCACAGGGTCATCTGCGCCGACAACTTCGAGACCGGCTCCTTGGCCAACATCGAGCACATCCGCGACCCCGAGCGCTTCAGGCACGTGAACGTAGACATCATCGAGCCCTACGAGATCGACGAGTCGGTCGACTTCGTCTACCACCTGGCCTCGCCCGCCTCGCCGATCGACTACCTGCGCTTGCCTTTGCACACCCTGAAGGTGGGCTCCTATGGCACCCATCACACCTTGGGTCTGGCCAAGCGCCACCGCGCCCGCTTCTTGATCGCCTCCACTTCCGAGGTCTATGGCGATCCCTTGGAGCATCCCCAGTCGGAGTCCTACTGGGGCCATGTCAACCCGATCGGCCCGCGCGGCGTCTATGACGAGGCCAAGCGCTACGCCGAGGCTTTGACGATGGCCTACCACCGCCAGCAGGGCGTCGACACGGCGATCGTCAGGATCTTCAACACCTACGGCTCGCGCATGCGTCCCCATGACGGCCGTGCGATTCCCACCTTCCTGCGCCAGGCTCTGGCCAACCGGCCGCTCACGGTCTTCGGTAACGGCTCCCAGACCCGCTCCTTCTGTTTCGTCTCAGACCTCATCAGGGGCCTGATCGCACTCGCCGAGTCCGGCTATCACGAGCCATGCAACATCGGCAATCCCGACGAGTACACCTTGCTGGAACTGGCCGAAGCGGTCAAGGAGGTGACGGGGGCCGACTCGGAAATCCTCTTCGAGGCGCTCCCCGTGGACGATCCCAAGCAGCGCCGACCCGACATCGCCTTGGCGCGTGAGCTCTTGAACTGGGCACCCGAGGTCTCTTTGCGCGATGGCTTGCGGCGCACGATCGACTCCTCCGGTATCGAGCAACTGGTTGGTTGAACGCAATCGCCCAGAAGCTTTACGACCGCTACATCTGGGAACCTAAACTGTTGTGAAGTCCGAGATGGGAGTTCGTTCCCCGGGCGCTCCAAGTACCAGCCGTCCCCCGCGGTCGCCTCTCACTGCTCGCTTGGACACGCCGGTGCGCCCCCCCGACGCTACCGATGCGCCACTTCCCGCCGGGGATGCGCCGGCGCCGCGATCCGATCGCGACGTGCGCTCCAAGCGGCCCCCGGCGCTCTCCTTCGTGCTGCGCATGGACACAATGCGCAGGGCCGTGCGCGTCGTGTCCCTGCTCGTGCTCGACCTGTTTGGCGTGTCGCTTGCGATTTTCACCGCCCTCGCCCTGAAGGCGGCCGTCCTGTCTAGCTTCGACGCCAGCCAAGCGTATAAGGGCACGAGATCGATCCTCGCGTTCGCCTATCTGCTGACGGCGCTCCTGTTCGCCCGCTCGGGGCTCTACGCCGAGCGCTCGCAGCGTCCCGGTCTCTCGCGCATCGTGGGTTCGCTCTTCCAGGTCGCCTTCGTTGCGCTCATCTTCGCCGTGGTCTCCGGCGAACACTTCTCCTCCTACTACATCTTCTACGGCTCGCTCGGCTTCGCCCTGCTGTACGTCTCGTCCTTGCGCTACCTCTACGAGCGCGCCACCGGGGCGATCTTGCGCGCCGCCGGCTACCAGCGCCGGGCCGTGCTCGTGGGCACCGGCAAGCACATACACGACGTGGCCCACGCGCTCGCCGACGCCCCCCACTCCCCGATCGAAGTCGTCGGCTTCGTCTCGCCTGAGCCCTTGCCTCCCAACGGAATCCGTTGTCTGGGCACGCTCGACCATCTCCAGACCGTGATCGACGCCGAGCGCGTCGACGAGGTGATCATCGCCGACCCCGACTTCCCCCAGGAGCGGGCGGTCGAGCTCGTCGACCAGTGCCACCGGCGTGGCGTACGCGTGCGCATCGCGCCCTCCACGATGGAGATCCTGATCCAGCGCGCCGAGTTCGTCCCCGGCCAGTCGGTGCCCCTGTTCGAGCTCGGGCCGCCCGTGTTCGAGGGGATCGACTTCGCCTTGAAGCGCACCTTCGACGCGGTCGGCTCGACTTTGCTCCTGATCGTGCTCAGTCCCCTGCTCTCGGCGATCTTCCTGGCCGTGCGGCTCTCCTCGCGCGGCCCCGCCTTCTACCGCTCGATTCGTCCCGGCATCGGCCAGCTCCCGTTCGCCTGCCTGAAGTTCAGGACCATGTACTGCGATGCCCACGAGCACCAAGGAGCTTTGGAGGAGCTCAACGAGGCCTCCGGCGCGCTCTTCAAGATCCGCGACGACCCCCGCCTCACACCGGTCGGGCGCTTCCTGCGGCGCTTCTCCCTGGACGAGCTGCCCCAGCTCGTCAACGTCCTGCGCGGGGAGATGTCGCTTGTCGGCCCTCGGCCGCTGCCCGAGCGCGACTTCGAGCTGTTGCAGGACTGGCACCGCAAGCGCTACCTCGTGCTCCCAGGCATCACCGGCCTGTGGCAGGTCTCGGGACGCTCAGAGCTCGACTTCGACGATCTCGTGCACCTCGATTTCATCTACCTCGAGCGCTGGTCGCTGGCGCTCGACTTGGCGATCCTGCTCAAGACGATCCCAGCCGTGCTGATGCAGCGCGGGGCGTACTGATGAAGGCCCGCCCCGGCTCGGACAGGGCTCGCTCGTAGACCCCCCAAGTGGCGCACGCGACGTCCCTCCAGCTCCACGGAGACATCGAAGCCGCCCCGTCGCCCCGGCGCCCCGCCCGACCGGTCTCCTCCACGCCGCTCGCCGGCTCGGTCACCGGCGGGATCACCACCACGCGCCCGCGCTCCAGCCCGAACCTTGAGATCGCGTCCTCGGCGATCGCCTCGCTGGGCACGATCACGTGCGTGGCGCGCGCAAGCGCCAGATGGCGCAGGCGCAGGTAGACGCCGCCGCGGCGCAAGCGCTCGCTGGGGCGAGTGAGCGCGTCGAGGTCGTGCACGGTCACCACCATCGGGCAAGGAGTGCGCAAGATCGCGCCGTGGATCCAGGGCGAGTGGTACACGTCCACATGTCGTGGGCGGTGCGTCTCGACGATCTCGATGCCTTCGCCGGCGAGCAGGCTCAGCCCAGCGAGCAGGCGGCGCGAGTAGCGACCCACACCACGCACATCGACACAGGGGCGGCTGTCGAAGGCGAGCTTCATCGCGTCCTGAGCCCTGACCCTCGAGCTCGGACCGTGAGACGTATCCCCGTCTGCCTCACCGGACGCACTGCTCACAAACATAGTCGCTCGGTGCCCCAGGTGTGCAAGTCGGGACGAATCGTTTCCCGCTGTTTCCTGTCCTTTGCCGCTCGCGAGGGCGCTAGCCTTGCCCCGCGATGCCTTCGCGTGCCTACCACGAGTCCCTGTGGGAGGCGGTGCCCGAAGGCCTCGCTCCCACCGACGCGCCCTTGCGCGAAGCGTTTCTCTTGCCGCGAGTGAGCGCCGAGGGTGAGCGTCTGGGTCGTCCGCCGCACGTGCTCGACCTCGGCTGCGCAGAGGCTCACTTCGCCGCCGCGCTTGCCCGCGGCGGAGCCGAGGTGGTGGGGCTTGACGTGGCCGAGGAGCCTCTGCGGCGTGCACGGGTGCGCCACCCCGGGCTCGACTTGCGTCTGGCCGGCCCCGAAGCGCCGCTGCCGCTGGAGGACGCAAGCTTCGACGTCGTATGGACCGGCGAGACGATCAAGCACGTGGCCGATACCCAGCAGTGGCTATCCGAGGTGCGCCGGGTCCTGCGCTCGACAGGCCTGCTGCTGATCTCCACGCCCGATCACGGGCCACTCTCACGGCTGCGTCTGGCTCTGAGCGGGCGCGCGTTCGAGGCCCACTTCGACCCCCGCTCGGACCACCTGCGCTTCTACACCCGCCGGCTGCTCCTCGAGCTGCTGCGCGACTTCGGCTTCGAGGATGTGGCGGCGAGCGCCCGTGGTGGTCTCCCGGGCGCCCGCCGCGTGCTGCTCGCGAGCGGGCGCCGAGCGCGATTCTGAGCGCTTGCCGGTGGCGCCGCGCGAAGCGCCTCGACATAGGCGTTCTGGATCGCGACCGACTCGGGGTCCAGGTACACGGCGGCGCGCAGCTCGCCCATGGCGGCACCCGGGTTGGAGGCCATGTCGTACTGCCCCAGCGTGAGCCACGTCTGCGGGTTGGACGGTTGCATTTGCACGGCCTTCTGCAGGGTCTCGCGCGCAAGCGCGCTCTCGCCGGTTGCGTGCTCCACAGCAGAGAGAGTGAACAGCGCCTGTGCGGACAGGGGATCGCGGTCGACCGCGGCCTGCGCAGCCGACCGGGCTGCCACCGGGTTGTGCGGCAGCAGGACCAAGGCCTGTTCGGAGGCGTCGATCGAGCGCTGCGGCTGCCACTCCGTCCAAGCGGCCAGCAAGGCGCCCACCACGACCGCGACCGCAATCCCGATCCGCACCGGTCCGAGCTCGTGCGCGGAGGGTACCCGCAGGCGGCCGGGACGCTCCGCGGCGGAGGTGCTCTCACCGTGGAAACTGCTCGCCCGATCTCCGTGATCGTCCTCATGACCCGTGGTCTCGCCCGTCGCGAAGGCGGCCCCCGGCGATCCGGCCGGGGCGGCGAGGTTGCCCGCCGGCAGCGCTCCGCGCCCCGCGAGCCATCCAGCGCAAAGCAGCGCCACCAAGGCGTCTCCCGGCACGTACCAAGTCCAGTCGGCGAACGAGTGCACCCCGAACACGATCACGATGCACAGCATCGTCAGCATTCCCACCCGCTCGGGCGTATAAGCCAGCGGTAAGCGCCTCCAGGCGAGCGAGAATGGCGAGCGCTGCGCCATCCAGCGCCGGTTGAACGGATGGGTGGCACCTCCGGCGGCCCACATCCAGGCGATCAGCAGCGCGAGGGTGATCGCAAGGCCCACGATGCCCAGATCGGCAAGCGTCTGTACCACGTACCCGTGTGCCTGTCGCACATCCAGCGGTTGTTTGCGGTAGCGCAGCCGTGCGGTTTCATAGCCCGCGGCTCCCGCGCCGAGCGCCGGGTGGGCTTTGAATATCTCGAGCGCCTCGTTCCAGTAGCGCGCGCGTACGCTCCCGACCGCCGTCAAGCGCCCCGGCGTGTTCTTGGGGACCGGCGCATTGGGATTCGTAAGCGAGGAAAGATCGTGCGAGATCGTCCCCGCGAATCCTCGCCTGGAGGCGGCCAGGCCCCCCGCGAGCCCCAGCACGGCGAGCACCAAGAGCGCCGCCAAGCCGATGCCCACGGCACGGCGTGTCGCGCCGGTTGGCGCGCGCCGGTCGCCGAAGAAGCCGATCGCTATGCCCACGAGTGCCAGTACGACCAGCATCGCGCCCAGCAGCACACCCAGCTGGTGGCCGGCCGCGGTCCGCTCCCCGAGCGCCAGCCCGTCGCTGCTCAACGCGTGCCGTGAGAAATCCCAGGCGACCACCGGCGCCGCGCCCAGAGCACCCACGATCAGCACGCGGGCGCCGCGCAGACGCAGCGGCACCAAGCACATCCAGGCGGCCACACCGATCGCCAGCGCAGCCAGGGCGCCCCGCGAATAGGCGAGCATCAAAGTGACGATCGTCAGGCCCATGGCGGGGAAGGCGAGCGCATTCAGCAGGGCGTGTCCGGCGCGTCTACCACCCAGCCACAGGCAACCGATTGCGCCCATTGCCGCGGTCAGGCCGATCGCGTTCCAGTAGCCATACGGTTCCTGTAGGCGCGCATAGAAGTTCGCTTCGGCACTCAGCCCAAGCTCGTTGGGCAACACCTTCGTGAGCAAGGCATAGACGCACACGAGGACCGCGGCGAGAACCGTCCCGCCCAGCAGAGCCCGCCATCCAGCAGGCGCGATCCAGGCAAGCGCAACAGCCGCGCCGAACACGCTGCTGTAGGCGAGCATCCTGTTGGCATCCTGCCAACTTGCGTCTGGGGCCACCGACCACACGACGGACAGGCCGGTGAGTGCGGTGAATGCCAGCAGCAGGCCGACCGGCCAGAGCCCCCGCGGCCGCGTACGGGAGCCGAGCAAGATCGTGGCCGCGACGAGCGCTCCCGCGGCGAGCGTGAGCGTCAGCTCGAGCGTCGTCATCGGCGCAAGGTTCAAACCGCCTCCGACGAAGAAGGTCGCGAAGCACAAGAGCCCTGCCACGGCGAGCGTGGCGAGCGTCGTCGCGCCGGGTCTGGGCGCCTGGCTCGGCGGAGGGGAGGTCGATTCGGCCGGCTCCTCCAGGAGTACTGCCGTTGGGTGCTCAGCCGTCGCGGTGTGTGCGGACACGCCTGCGCACCTCCCCGATTGCGAGCACGACAGCGCCGGCCAGCAGGAATGCGAGCACGGCAAACAGCGAGTGAGGCAGTGTGTTCACGGCCGAGGCGATGTCGGCGTGCACGACGCCGGGACGGATCGGTTCGCTCCCGACTCGAACGGGTGCCGCTCCGCTGTGATGGGCGCTCTGGATCGCGCGCTGCTCCTTCGGGGTCAGCGCCAGCGGTACGTTTGGGGCAGCGCCGGTCGAGGTGCCCCCGGCGCCGCCACCGGCCGCTGCGAGCTCTGCGCCCCGAATCTGTTCGGTGCAGGGGGAGTACTCGATGAGGATTGTCGGCAGCTGTTTGAGCGCTTGGCGATAGGCGCTCTGGCGATAGCCGCTTATCGGCTGCCCGTGTGCGCACTTTTCGATGATCTGCGAGGCTTCGCTCGCCTGCGCTGGCATGGGACCCGACAGTAGGGCGAGCGCCACGAGCAGTACCGTCGGCAGCAGGGTCCTGCGGACCGGGACGCCACGGCGGGCAGACCCGCCGGCCGGCCTCGCAAGGCGCCGCGTGCCGCGCGCGTACGCGCCGCCCCTCTTCAGATTGCCCAACAGCCCTTCCAAGAGGCCCAACGCTACCTCACCGTCCCCCTGACAGGCCGAGGTCGCCAAGCGCGCGGGAGAAGCCCTCCGCCCAGGCGTCGTAGCTGTAGGCGCCCACGTCCTCGCGCGCGGCCGCGCCCAGGCGGGCGCGCAGCGCGGGGTCGCGCGCGAGTCGCCTCAACGCCGCTGCCAACGCCACGGCGTCCCCGGCGGGCACCACAAGCCCATTGCGGGCGTCCCGCACCAAGCCGCCGGCCGCGGCGCCGACGGCGTCGCTTGCGATCACTGGAAGTCCACGATTCATTGCCTCGTTGGCCACGAGTCCCCACGGCTCGCGGAAGGTGCGCGTGGGAATCGATGGCAACACCAGAACATCGGCGGCCCCGTACAAGTTGCGCAACTCCGCCTGGGACACCGCCTCCAGGCCCACCACCGCGCCGCCGGGCGGGACCCAAGGGGGGGTGGATCCCGCGCCGACGAGGACGAGCGCGGCGGTTGGTGCCTGCAGGCCCGACGTGCTCCAAGCCTCCACGAGCACCCCCAGTCCCTTTTCCCGGGCCGGGCGTCCTGCAAACAAGAACTTCACACCGGTGCCCGCAGGCCACCTGGGATCGCTTGGCAAGCTCACATCGGGGGATGCCCAGAAGGCGTTGTCGACCGCCTGTGGCGCAATGTGCACACGCCGCGCCCCGCGTGCTTGCACGTAGGAGCTCACGTGCGGCCCATAGGTGACCACCGCATCCGCCGAGCGGTAGAGGCGCAGCAGGGCCATATAGCTGAGCGCGTGTATGCCACTTCGCGGATGCGCCCACAGGGATGCCCACAGGATCAGCGGTACCCGTGCCCGCCGTGCCCCGGCCCAGGCGGCCGGCAGCGCCCCGCGGCCACCCGTCGAGACGACCACCGCGCGGTAGCGGCCGCTCGCGGCGAGCCCATACAGCTCGCTTGCCTGCCTGCCGTGTGCCCTTTGGATGCGCCCTCGAGGGTGTGCCCCGACATGGGGTACGCCCTTTAGTGTGTGCTCGCGCACATGGCGATGGGGAAAGGGCAGCTCCTCCGCCGTCGAGCCGCCGCCGTGCTTGAGGCGACCCCCGAACAGCGCGTACTCGACATCCTCGCGCTCGTGCAGGCGCGCGAAAGCGCCGACACGGTATGGCGGTGCGTAGTTGGTGACGAACAGGACCGGCTTCATCGGCGGGTCCGCGAGTGGGCCCGCAGCGCGTGCTCGTAGGCCGCCACCGTCTGCTCGCCGCAGCGCTGCCAGCTGAAGTTGGCGGCGACCGTCTCGCGCGCTCTGATGCTCGCCTCGCGCCAGCGGCCCGGGTCGGACAGCAGCTCGCCGATGCGCTGCGTGAGCCGCTCGATGTCTCCCGGGGGCACGAGCATGAAGCCGTCCCCCGCGGCAGCAATCTCCTCCGGTCCCGGCTCGCCGCGACAGCCGATCGCGGGCACCCCGCCGGCCATCGCCTCGATATAGGCAACCCCGAACGCCTCCTCGGTGGATGGCATCGCGAACAGCGTGCAGCGGCGCGCCACCGCGATCGCCTCGGCGGGCGGCAGCTGGCCGTGGAAGTCGACGCGCTCGGCCACGCCAAGCCGCGCGGCAAGCCCTTCGAGCGCGACTCGCTCGGGCCCGTCGCCGACGATCGCGTAGCGCAGCGCCGGATGGCTCCTGGCCAGCACGGCCAGCGCCCGCATCACGTCGGCGTGACGCTTGCGGGCGACGAGGTGACCGACCGTCACGAGCGAGGGCGTCTGATCGCGCCGCGCCGCGCTACTCCCTCCGGGCTCGGGCAGGTCTGCGCCGAGGTGCACAACCCGGCAATCGCGCGTCCCGTAGCGCTCGGCCAGCTCAGCTATGCCGCGACTGTTGGCGAGCACCGTGGTGGCGGCGCCGAGATTGCGCACCACTGCCTCGCGGCCGGCCTCGCTGCGGGGTGCCGTATAGAGCACGTCGCCACCGTGCACCGAGACCACGAGCGGCACGTCGAGTGCCCTCGGATGGCCGGCCATCGCACGGCGTGCGCCGTCGCCGGCGGGCACGGCGTTGTGGGTGTGTACGAGGTCGAACTCGAACGAGCGCCGCACTCGGCGCAGGGCGAGCCCGAGCGCGGGAGCTGCCCAGGCACCCCACGCGTGGTAGGAGCGCGAACGGGGCGGGCTCACATAGCGCACATAGGTCACCTCGAGACCGTCGAGCATCTGCTTGTGCGGCTCGCTCGCAAGGCTTTGCAGCGCGCGGGCTGTTCCCCCGGGGCCATCGGAGAGCGAGGCCCGTGGCGGGACGAGCCGGTGCAAGACGAGCACCCGCACCCCCGCGCCCGCGTCACGGGCGGCCATCGCCTGGCGATGCGCCCACACACCCAGCACCGGGTCGCCCCGGCGTGGGTAGAACTCGGACACGACGGCGACCTTCATGGCGCTCCCCACGCCGCTTGCCGCGGCGCGCGGGTGTTGGGAGGATGGACGTTCACCAGCGGCGGTGGGCGACGAGGGTTTGCTGAGCTTCGCTTGCGCTGAGGTAGGGACGATCGCTGAGGAACGTACGTGCCTCAGCCAGCGCCTGCTCGCGGGAGTAGGAGCTCGCTGCCGGCGCGACCGTGTGGCCGATCGGGACCGCGTCGACCACGCCGCAGCGCCAGCCCCGCTCGCGTGCGAGGGCGGCCCAGTGGAGATCCAGGCCCCAGCCCATGCGCAGATCGGGAAACGGCAACAGCGTCGAGAAGGTCGAGCGCGCAAAGGCGCTCAACGGTCCGATCTCGATGAAGCGGGTCTCGCGTAGGACATCGCCCGTGCGCCGGCGGGTCACGCGCCATGCGGCATGCGAGGCGAGCCGGTGGGCGGGCTGGGCGAGGTCCAAGCGGAAGCGCTCGGCAAGGAACAGAAAGCTGTCGAGGAAGCCGCGGGGCAAGACGATGTCATCGTCCACCACGAGCAGCCAGTCGCGGTCCTCCCGTTGGTGGCGGTCGAGCAGCACGTTGATGTTCTCGAACTTGCCGCGCTCCCCCGCGGGAGCGAAGTGCACCTCGACGTCGTGGCGTGAGCGAGCAAGCTCCGTGCGGATGCCCTGTGCGAGCCCGCTGTGCTCGGGACGCTAGACGCCGAGCACGAGTACCCGCCGTGTGGGGGGCACGCGCTGCGCCGCGCGCTCGAGGCGCCGGCGCCGGCCCGAGACGACCTCGAGCGCGTCGCCGGCGAGGTCCAGCGAAGCGCGGCGCAGGCCGTCGAGGCCACCGACGGTGCCGCTTTCGCCTGAGAGGAAGTCATCTGATGGGTCGGCGCCGTGGAAGAGGTGCGCGGTGTCGGGGGAGTTGGGGTGTGCAAAAGCGCTTGCCCCACGCGCGCGCGCAAGGCCAGCTTTCTGGAGTGTTTCGCGCAGGCGCCCGCCGCTGTGGGCGACCATCGTCAGGCCGGCTGGACAGCGGCGGCGTACGACGTGGCCGAGGCAGCCGGTGAGCGTGGCGAGCTCGCGGGCGAGCGGCGGCGCTTCCCCGCGCCAAGCGTCGAAGCGACGGGCGGCCTTGCCGCGTGCGAAGGCGGCCCGGCACAGTGGGCGCAGGCGCGCATCGGCGGCGTTGCGCCGGTGCGCGAGGGCGGCGCCTGCCACATATAGGACCGTGCTCGCGTGGGCGTCGCCATTTCCCGGTCGCTCGGCGCGAAGCCGTTCCTGCCACTCCTGCTCGTCACCGCCGTACTCGAGCGAGACCTCGAAATGTCCCACGCGATCGAGGGCGGCGCGGCGAATCGCCATGTTGGCCCCCCAGGCAAAGCGCGTGGGCGTGTCGCGGGGGCCGAGGTCGAGCGAGGTGATCGGTGGGCCCTCGCGCCCGCAGCTAAGTGGCGGCGAGCCTTCCAGGCGTGGCCGGATCGGACCGGTGAAGACCTCCACCGCGGGATGAGCGCTTGCGGCGCCAAGCAGCGCCGCCAGCCAACCCTCCGAGACCTCGACGTCGTCGTCGACGAATACGACCACTTCGCCGCTGGAGCGCTCCACTCCCGTGTTGCGTGCCACGTTCAGGCCGAGCGGCCGCGGGTGGGGCTCGTAGCGTGCGCCGAATCGCTTAGCCAAGGCATGCCCCGATGCGGATGGGCCGGCGTCGTCGACCACGATCAGCTCCGCTCCGGCGAGCTTGGCCTGTGGCGAGATGGAGGCGAGCGCCACCTCGAGGTAGTCCGGGCGCCCCCGTGTGGGAACGACAATCGACGCCGAGGGTGCGCTGGAGTGAGAGGCCATGACGGGAACAGTCTAGGTTTGGTCAGGGCGATGGTTCTCTTCCTGCACAACCGCTACCGCACGACCGGCGGCGAGGAGCGCGTCGTGGGCGAGCTGCTTGGGCTCGTACGCGAGCACTTGGGAGAGCCGGCGGAGCTGCTCGAGCGCGACTCCGCCCAGCTTGGCGGCGCGCGCGCGGCGGCCGGCCTGTTGCGCGGGGGGTTCGGTCCGCGCGAGGTCGCCAAGGCCGTGCGCTTGACCGGTGCCCGTGTCGTGCATGCCCACAACCTGAACCCCTTGTTCGGTTGGCGTGCACTCGCGGCCGCTCGTGCCGAGGGGGCACGCGTGGTGCTGCATCTGCACCAGTACCGGATCGTGTGCGCCACGGGCGTGTGCTTCACGGAGGGGCGGGAGTGCACACGCTGCCACGGGCGCAACACGCTGCCGGGCGTGATCCACAACTGTCGCGGCAGTCGCGCGGAGGCGTTGGCCTACGGTGCGTCGCTTGCCTTGTGGCAGCGGCGCTTGGCCGATCAGGCGGATGCGGTGATCGTGCCCAGTCTGTTCGCGCGCGAACGGCTGCGCGAGCTGGGGGCGCCGCTTGACTGGGAGCGCGTGCATGTGCTCCCGCCACCGGTGGAGATGGCTGCGCTGCCGTTCGAGCCCCAAGATTTGCCCGCTCCCGGCACCCATGCGCTCGTCGTCTCGCGGCTCGCGCCTGAGAAGGGGGTCGATGTCGCGATCGAGGCGTGCGGCATCGCGGGCGTGCCTTTGGTCGTGGCGGGCGATGGCCCACAAAGCGATGCCCTGCGCGCATGCGCCCGCGCAGGGGACACCCAAACGGGAAGCGGGGTTCGCTTCGTCGGTCGTGTGGGCGACACGGAGCTCGAACGACTCCGCGCAGGCGCCGCGCTCGCAATCGTCCCCTCGCGCTCGGGCGAGACGTTCGGGATTGCCGCGGCGGAGGCGATGGCTGCAGGAGTGCCGGTGGTCGCGAGCCGCGTTGGGGCGCTGCCGGAGCTGGTCGAGCAACGGGCACTCGTCGAGCCGGGGGATTCCGGCGCCCTTGCGCAAGCGATCGGGCGGCTGTGGGGGGACGCGGCCGCAGGGGAGCGCGGCAGGGTGCGCGTGCGCGAGCTGTGTGCGCCCGAAGTCGTGGCGCATGGTCTGCAGCGGATCTATGCAGCGGCGGCCTCGAGCGGCACGTGAGACCGTAAGCTGCCGGCGTGGCCACGCAACCGCGACGCGCGTTGATCACCGGCATCACGGGCCAGGACGGGTCGTTCCTGGCTGAGCTACTGCTCGAGAAGGGCTACGAGGTCACGGGGATGGTCCGTGGCGGGAGCGACCGTGAGCTGGGCTGCTCGGAGCATCTGCGCGAGCAGCTGACGTTGCGAGCGGGGGATCTGCTGGACGCGAGCAGCCTGAGGACGGCAGTGGATCAAGCCCAGCCCGACGAGCTCTATCACCTAGCTTCGCCGTCGTTCATCCCGGCCTCGTGGGAACGGCCGGCCGAGACGCTGAGGGCGATCGCTGGGTCGACCGCCGCGCTGCTCGAGGCGGTGCGCGACACCGCTCCAAGCGCACGCGTGTGGGTCGCCGCCTCGGGTGCGATGTTCGGCGAGGCCGAAGAGAGCCCACAGCGCGAGAGCACGCCGTGCAGACCGACCACTCCGTACGCGATCGCCAAGCTTGCCGTGCACCAGCTCGCGGGTGCGATGCGCGTGCACGACGACCTCTATGCATGCTCCGGGATCGTGTTCAACCACGAGTCCGAGCGCCGGCCGCACCAGTTCGTGACACGCACGATCACCTACGCGGCGGCACAGATCAAGCTGGGGTTGGCCGAGCAGGTGACGCTCGGTGCCCTTGACGCCGTGCGCGACTGGTCATTTGCGGGAGACGTGATGCGCGGGGCTTGGTTGACGCTCCAGCAGGACGAGCCTGAGGACTACGTGCTCGCCAGTGGCGTGGGGCGGACGGTTGCGCAACTGGCCGAGGCAGCGTTCGCGTGCGTGGGGCTGCAGGCCGAGCGCTACGTTCGCGTGGATCCAAAGCTCGTACGTGCCCCCGAGCGGACCGTGAGCGTCGGCGATCCGGGCAAGGCGCGCACGCAGCTCGGATGGGAGCCGCGGGTCAGCTTCGAGCAGCTGGTGGCGCGCATGGTGGAAGCGGACCTGCGTGAGCTGCAAGCCGTCACGGGCCGCGCGTAAACTCCCCTCCGATGACGACCGTCGGCATCATCGGGCTCGGCTATGTGGGGCTGCCGCTTGCGGTGGCCTTCGCCGAGGAGGGCTGCGATGTGGTCGCTGTGGACGCCGATCCGCGCAAGACCCGGCAGCTGCGAGCCGGCGATTCGTACGTCGAGGACATTCCCCCAGAGCGGCTGCGGGCGGTGCTCGAACGCTTGACCGTGACCACCGGCTACGAGAGCTTGGGGGATGTCGATGCGGTGCTGGTGTGCGTGCCGACCCCCTTGAGCGTCAACCGCGAGCCCGACCTGGGTCCCCTGGTGGACAGTATGCGAGGGCTGTCCAGCGTGCTGAAAGCGGGCCAGCTGGTGGTGCTCGAGTCGACCACCTACCCCGGCACCACGCGCGAGCGGGTCGCGCCGTTGCTCGAGGAGTCGGGCCTGAAGGCGGGTGGCGACTTCCACCTGGCGTTCTCGCCCGAGCGCGTCGATCCGGGCAGGACGGACTTCACGATGCGCAATACCCCCAAGGTGCTCGGTGGCCTGACCGATGCCTGCGCCGACCGTGCTCAGGCGCTGTACGAGACGGTGTGCGATGAGATCGTGCGGGTGTCCAGCCCCGAGGCGGCCGAGCTGACGAAGCTCCTGGAGAACATCTTCCGCTCGGTGAACATCGCGCTGGTGAACGAGCTGGCGATGTTGACCGACCGCATGGGAATCGACATCTGGGAGGTGGTCGAGGCCGCGGCCACCAAGCCGTACGGGTTCATGCGCTTCGAGCCGGGCCCGGGCATGGGCGGGCACTGCCTGCCCGTAGACCCCTTCTATCTGAGCTGGCGGGCGCGGGAGTTCGACATGAGCACCGAGTTCATCGAGCTGGCCGGCAAGGTCAACCAGCAGATGCCGTATCACTGCGCGGCTTTGGTCCAGCGCGCGCTCAACGACGCCGGGCGGGCCGTCAAGGGCGCCCGCGTGGCGGTGTTCGGCATCGGCTACAAGCCCGGGGTCGGCGATGTGCGGGAGTCTCCCGCCTTGAAGATCCTCGAGCTGCTGAAGGACCTCGGTGCCGAGCTTTCCTATCACGATCCGCACGTGCCCAATCTCCCCGAGTTCGGGCTGAGCAGCGTGTCTGTGGAGCAGGCGCTCGGCGGGGCGGATCTCGCTCTGATCGTGACCGCCCACCCGGGTGTAGACCATGCTCTGATCGCCCAACGTGCGCGCATCACGGTGGATTTGCGGGGAGTAACACGCGGAAGCAGCCTGCCGAGCGTGGTGCGACTGTGAGCGGCCAGAGCACGGTGCGCCTGTGAACGTCCAGGCGCAGCGCAAAACCTGGACACCTCCACGCGTTAAGCGCTCATGAGTCAGAGCGCACCGGGCCCGGTACTCGGCAAGGACGTCAAGGTCGGCGAAGACGTGACGTTCGGTGCGTACGTGGTCGTCCACGACGGCACGGTGATCGGCGATGGTTGCGTGATCGAGGATCACGTCGTGCTCGGCAAGAGGCCCCGCTTGGCGCGCGGCTCCTCGGCCAAAGGCGACGTCGGCGACCTGGTGTTGGGCGAGCGCGTGACCGTGTGCTCCGGTGCGGTCGTATTCGCGGGGGCGACGGTCTCCGACGAGGCGATCCTTGGAGATCAGTCCTTCGTGCGCGAGCGCTCTTCGATCGGCGCCGGATCGGTGATCGGGCGCGGCAGCGTGGTCGACAACGACGTGGTCGTGGGCGAGCGCGTGAAGGTGCAGACGAACGTCTACCTGACCGCTTTCACGGTGGTCGAGGACGATGTGTTCGTGGGGCCGGGAGCGACTACCACCAATGACAACACGATGAACCGGCACGGCCCGGAGACGCCGTTGCGGGGAGCGACGCTGCGCCGTGCGTGCCGCGTGGGCGGTGGCACGGTGCTCACCCCTGGGGTGGAGATCGGCGAGGAGGCATTCGTGGCGGCGGGCGCCGTCGTCGCCAAGGACGTGCCCGCGAGGGCCGTGGTGATCGGCGCTCCCGCGCGGGTCGTGCGCGAGGTTGGCGAGCAAGACCTGCTCGAGCGCTGGCGTTAAAGCGCCGCGCGGACCGCCGAGACGACCTGCTCGACCTGATCGCGCGAGAGCACGGGGCCGATCGGGATCGCGAGATGTGTGCGGGCGGCCTCTTCGGTGCCCGCCAGCTTCGCTCCTTCGCTCCAGGGGCGCATCGCCGGTTGGGCATGGACGGGTGTGCGGTAGTAGGCACGGCAGCCGATGCCCGCCTCGCTCAGGACGGCGGCAAGACGGTCGGCTTCAGCGTGGCGCACTACGTACAGGTGCCAGGCCGGCGCCGAGCCGACGGTCGGGCGCGGCAAGGTCACGAGCTCTCCGAGACCGAGCTCCCCATAGTCGGCGGCCGCGCGGCGGCGCCCGTCCGACCAAGCGTCAAGGTGGGGAAGCTGCACGCGCAGGACCGCCGCCTGGAGCTCGTCGAGGCGCGAGTTGTAGCCGACGAGGTCGTAGGTGGCCTTGTCGTGGGAGCCGTGGAAGCGCAGGACGCGCGCCCGCTCGGCCACGTCCTCATCGGAGGTGACGATCATGCCCCCGTCGCCGAAGCAGCCGAGGTTCTTGGAGGGGAAGAAGGAGAACGTGGCGGCGGTGCCGAGCGACCCGGAACGGCCGTGCGCGCCCGTCGAGCCGGCGGATTGGGCGGCGTCCTCGAGCACCGGCACGCCGAGCTCCTCGATCTCGCCAACCGGGGCGATGTTGCCGAACAGGTGCACCGCGATCACGGCCTTCGTATGTGGCGTGAGTGCCTCGGCGACCGTTTCCGCGTTGATGCAGAAGGTCTGGGGATCGATGTCGCAGAAGACGGGCGTGGCTCCCGTCGGGGGGATCGCCTCGGCCGAGGCGTAGAAGGTGAACGAAGGCACCAGGACCTCGTCGCCCGGGCCGACGCCCATCGCCCGCAGCGCGATGGTGATCGCCTCGGTGCCGTTGGCTACGCCCACCGCATGCGCAGCGTCGCAGTAGGCGGCGAACTCGCGCTCGAACGCTTCGACCTCGGGACCGAGGATGTAGTGCCCGGAGTCGAGTACCCGCGCGACGGCCCCCCGCAACTCCTCGCGCAAGGGCTCGAGCGCCGAGGAAGTGTCGAACAGGGGAACTGTCACTTCGTCAACAGATCGATGTCCGCGCGCGTCATAGGGCGGATCAGATCCTCGAAGCTCGTCTGAGGCTTCCAGCCGAGGTCCCGCTCGGCCTTGGCCGGGCTGCCGATCAGGTGATCGACCTCGGCGGGTCGCACGAAGGCGGGGTCGATCGTCACGTACTGCTCGAAGTCGCCGAGGCCGGCCTCGTCGAAGGCGACTTCACAGCACTCGCGCACCGAGTGGGACTCGCCGGTGGCGATCACATAGTCCTCGGGCTGGTCTCTTTGCAGCATCAGCCACATAGCTTCGACGTAGTCCTTGGCGTAGCCCCAGTCGCGCTCGGCGTCAAGGTTGCCAAGGCGTAGCTCCTTGAGCAGCCCATGCTTGATCGCAGCGGCATGCCAGGTGATCTTGCGTGTAACAAACTCAAGCCCCCGACGGGGCCCCTCGTGGTTGAAAAGTATCCCCGACGTCGCGTGCAAGTCATAGGACTCGCGGTAGTTGACCGTGATGAAGTGGCCGTAGGCCTTGGCCACGCCATAGGGCGAGCGCGGGTAGAAGGGCGTGGTCTCCGTCTGGGGTACCTCGAGGACCTTGCCGAACATCTCGCTGGAGGAGGCCTGGTAGAAGCGCGCCTGGGGACACACTTCGCGCATCGCCTCGAGCATGCGCGTGACGCCGGTGCCGGTGAACTCGGCGGTCAAGGTCGGCTGTATCCAGGAAACCGCCACGAAGGACATCGCCGCGAGGTTGTAGATCTCATCGGGCTGGGCGGCCCGCATCGCGTCCACCAGCGAGCGCTGGTCGAGCAAGTCGCCTTGGTGCAGGACGATGCGGTCGCGGATGTGCTCGATGCGATCGAACTTCTCTGTGGAGGCGCGGCGCACCATCCCGTGCACGTCGTAGCCGTGCTCCAAGAGGAGCTCGGCGAGGTAGGACCCGTCCTGGCCGGTGATTCCGGTGACGAGCGCGGAGCGTTTGTCGTTCATGGGCCGGACCCTATAGGCCAAGGCCGTCAGATGGCGTTCGCGGGCGTGAGCTCGCGCAGCCACCGAACGGTCGAGGCGATGCCTTGCTCCACCCCGATCTTGGCCTCCCAGCCGAGCAGCTCCTTGGCCTTCTCCACCGAAGGCCAGCGCCGGGGGACGTCGACCTCGAACGTGGGCAGGTGCTCGAGCTCGAAGTCAGCGGGATCCTCGCCGCACGCCTCCCAGATGACGCGGGCGGTCTCGCTCACGGTCAGCTCGCGCGAGGCGGAGATGTTGAAGTCCTCGTTCAGTCCGGCGGGCGAGGACATCGCGGTGACGACGCCGTCGGCGATGTCCTCGATGTGGGTGAGCGTGCGCGTTTGCTCACCAGAGCCGAAGATCTGCAGAGGCCGCTGCCCGGAGAGGACCTTCTTGATCAGGTCGGGGACCATATGCGCGATTCCGGGTTCGGCGTCTGGCATCTCGCCGGGGCCGTAGGCGTTGAAGGGTCGGCAGATCGTGTACGGCAGTCCGTGCTCGGCGTGGGCCGCGCGGCAGTAGACCTCGCCGGTGAGCTTGGAGAAGCCGTAGGCCGATTGCGGTGTGGGGCAGTTCGGAAGGTGGGCCTCGGTCGTGGGGAACTCGGTGGCGCGCTCGAACACCATCGAGGAGGACACGTAGGTGAAGCGCTCCACCTCGTATTCGAGCGCGGCGCGGAAGACGGCGTTGTAGAGGCCGTTGTTGACCTCGGTGAGCGTATGGGGGAGCTTGTGGAAGTTGGCGATCCCGCCAACGATCGCGGCGAGGTGGATCACATGCGAGCAGCCGTCCATCGCCAGGCGCGCCTGTGCGAAGTCGCGCAGGTCGCCCGTGTGGACCTCACAGCCCTCGCGCATCCAGTGCGGGGCGGGGCGCTGGTCGGACACGCGCACCTCGTAGGCGGGGTCGGCAAGCAGGCGCTTGACGACCGCGGCGCCGATCGTGCCGGCGCCGCCGGTGACGAGCACCCGGCTCACGCGCTTGCGACTCCAAGCGCGGCCAGCTCGCTCGCGTAGGCGAATACCTGCCCGGCGCCCCAACAGTTCCAGGGGTCCACCACCAGGCAGTCGGGGCCGGCCAGCCGCGCGATCGTGGCCAGGGCGCCCGGGTCGCGAAACTCGTGGTGATTGGCTGCCACGACCACAACATCGGCGTCGCGGACGGCCTCCTCGAGGGAGACCGTGGGCGTGGGGACGTGCGGATCGTGGGCGACCACGTCGGCCAGCTCGCGCTCGAGCAGCCGGATCAGCTTGTGGGCGAGCGAGTCGCGCTCGTCGTCGGTGTCGGCCTTGAACGCGAGCCCGAGCACGGCGACCTTGCGTTCCGCGAGCGATCCTCCAGCGGGTGAGCCGCTCCTCGATCCTTCTGCCGACGCGCTCGCTGACCCGTCGGCCGGGGGGAGCCGCCGGCGGACGCCTTCCACCAGGAACAAGGGCACCGACTCGTTTACGCGGGAGACCGCCAAGAGCATGCCCGGGGCGTTGGAGCGCTCCTCCGAGAAGGTGAAGTCCTTGCGCAGGCAGGTTCCCGCGGTGAGGCCGGGCTGGGCGAGGCCGCCGCGGGGGTAATCCCGGTTGACGAGGTCGATCACCTCGAACACATTGGCGCCGTAGCGCTCGCAGTCCATCATCAGGAGGTTGGGCAGGGCGAAGTGGGTGTAGCGCAGGATGTTCGCCCAGATCTTGGCCAGCTCGGCCTGGACCGGGGTGGTTTGGACGGTCGGGGCTCCGAACACGTCGAACAAGTCCGCCACCACCTCGCCTGAGCGGGCGCCCACACCGCCGACGATGCACGGCAGGGAGTCGATCTCCTCCAGGAAGCGCCCGGCGGCGATCCGCTCGGGGGCGTGGGCCACGTATACGTCCTTGCCGATCTGAAAGCCACGGTGCTTGGCCAGGTAGCCCGCTACGAATTCGGTCGTGCCGGGAGCCACAGTCGAGCGCAGGGTGAGCGCGTGGCCGGGTCGCAACGCTCCGAGCAGGTCGTCCAAGGCCGAGCGGATGTCGCGCATGTCGATCTCGATGTGCGAGAAGGAAGGCGTGCCGAGCGTGATCACGATGTGCTTGGCGCGGGCGGCGTCGGCGACGTGCTCGGACAAGGTCAGTCGCTCGCTCGCCGAGACGCGTTCGAGCAAGGCTTGGGCGCCGGTCTCTTGGAAGGGCATCGTGCCTTCGCGCACGGACCCGAGCCTGGCCGGGTCGTTGTCGATCCCGATCGTCGAGAGTCCGCGATCGGCGAAGGACAAGGCAAGGGGCAGGCCGACGCGCCCGAGTCCGATCACGGAGACGTCGGCGGCGGTGTTTGGCTCTGGCATCAGGCGCAGGTTATCGGCGCTCGCGCAGGTACTGGCACAGGAAGCCCACGACGAAGCGCGGGTTCTGGGTCAAGTAGCGGCGCCACAGGCGCTTGGGCTCGCGCGAGAGCCGGTAGGCCCACTCGAGCCCGTTGCGCTGCATCCACGCGGGAGCCTGGGAGACGATGCCCGCATGGAAGTCAAAAGCGGCGCCCACTCCCACCAGCAGGGGAGCGGCCAAGAGGGGGCGCATCTCTTGCATCCACAGCTCTTGCTTGGGCTGGCCGGTGCCAACCCAAACAACCTGGGCGCCGGAGGCGTCGACCTCGTCTACGACACGCTCCCGCTCGGGGGCTGTGAGTGGACGGAACGGCGGTGACCAGCCCCCGACGATGGGCAGGCCCGGGAAGCGCTTGCGCAGCCGCTCGACAAGCAGATCGAGCGCCTCCGGGGAGCGCCCCCCGTACAGGTAGACCGGCGTGCCCGTTTGGGCAGCGTGGGCACAGAAAAGAGCCATCAGGTCCGGTCCGTAGACGCGCGTGGCCCGCTTGTGGCCGAGCAGGCGTAGGGCCCATACGAGCGGCTGGCCGTCAGGCACCGCCAAGGTCATACCCAGGACGGCGCGCATCGTGGAAGGGTCCGCGCGGGCGGACATGACCAGGTTGACGGCCGCCGCGGTCACCGATCCGCGCGTACCCGAGGCGATCATGGCGTCCATCCAGGCGATCACCTCGTCGTAGTTGGACACCGCGAGCGGCACGCCCAAGACCTCGACGCGCGGCGGAGGCGGGGGTGCGCTGGATGTCGCTGGCCCGGAGATTGGTCGAAAGCCTATCCGCGGATTGCGCCTCGAGGTCCGGTGGTCCGATGGATCCGTTGGATGATCCGTACGATTCGCAATCTTCATCTATGACGCCGCTCGACCTGCGCCGCTACCGGGCCGAGCGTTTGCTGCGCAAGGACTTCACAGGGCTGCGCGCCAGGGTGCTGGCGATCGTGGGCTCGCAGTTGCGTAGCAAGAGCATCAAGCTCGATCCCGCGGACCTGGACGCGTGCTATTCGCAAGCTTGGCACGGCTTGTACGCGACCTTGCTGGAGGGGGAGGCGGTCGAGAACCCGTCGGCATGGCTCGTGCTCGTCACATTCCGCCGCGCGATCGACGAGTACCGCGCCAAGGGCAGAGCCGGGGTTGTGGAGGGGGAGGATCGACGTTCGTACCCTCGGGAGCCGGACGCCTCGGCACAAGACCTGGCGGCGGAGCTCGACGATCGTGTGCGCCTGCGGCAGCTGTTCGAGGGAATGCGCGCGAGCCTTTCCCCGCGCGAGTGCCAGGCAGCCTCGCTCTGTTACCTACAAGGTCTCTCGCGCGCCGAAGCCGCCGAGCGCATGGGCGTCAGCGAGGCGCGCATGCGCAAGCTGATGGAGGGCACCGGCGCGAGCAGGCCAGGAGTGGCGGGCAAGCTGGGCGAGCTGCTCGAGACGGTCAAGCTGGGCAGCTGGTGCGAGCAGCAGGGCTCGCTGATGCGGGCCTATGCGTTCGGCATCCTCGACCCGGAGGGCGAGCGCCACGCCCGGGCCGTGGCCCATTGCAAGCAGTGCCCGGCCTGTCGCGCCCACGTGGCCTCCCTGCGCGGCCTGGCCTCGGTGCTGCCGCTGCCTTTGCTGCCACAGCTCGCGGCTGCCGGCGGGGGTGCCTTGGCGGCCCAGCCCGGCAGGGTCTCCGCGAGACGGATCGCCATGTACTCCTCGCGACTCGGCGGCAAGGCCGGCAGCGGCTGGAGCGGCCTCTCGGGCCCGGCCGCCAAGCTGGCGGTCACGGTGGCGCTGCTCGTCGGAGCGGGCTACGCCGTGCTCGGTAGCCGCGCCCACGGCAGCCAGCGCCGAACTCCGAAGCCCGCTCAGCTCGTGCCCTCGCCAATAATCGCCGGCGTGTTGCCGCGTTCCCCATTCGTGCTGCCACGAGCGCACGTGCGCACACGTGTGGGGCGCCCCAAGCGGCGACACACAAACTCTCCTGGGCAGGGCCCCCGGCCGACCGCTACACGTGGCACGACCGCCACCGCGGCCGGCGCAACCGAGTTCGGCCCCGAGCGAGCCGCCGCCGGCGCCGGGGCGCAGACACTGAGTCCTAGAGCGTCCTCGGCAGTGCCAAGGAGCGGCGCGGCCCCGGCCGGCGAGTTCGGACTCGAATAACTCAGGCGCGGGGGAAGACCTGCGTCAGCCGCTTCAAGGCCAGCGGATTGCCGCGCGGGCGCAGCTTGCGCGTGGCCATCGCTCGCAGCGGATCCAGGCGCTCGCCGACGATGTCCACGAAGTCCTGGTAGGAGACCTTCAGGCGCAGGTCAGGCTTTGCGGCGACGCCTTGCTCGACAGTGCTCGAGCCGTTGTTCACGCACAGGTGCCACGGAGCCACATCGGAATCGGTGAACTCCCATTGGAAGGTCGTCGGGCGCTTGAGCCCGTGATGGGGATTGACCTGGCGGCGGATCGTGTCGAACAGCAAGGCCACTGTCTCGGGATCGCGCTTGCTTGGTCCCTCCCGTACCCCGATCACCCCGGCCTGGGCGAGCGAACGCCCGCGCTGGGAGATCTCTACCGGAGACAGTCCCGGCGGCAGGAGCGGCGGTCCCGGCAGGGTCTCGGCGGGCATGCCCGCGGAGCGCAGCTTCGTCGTCATCGAGGTCAATCCCTCGACTCCGACCTCGTCATAGGTTGCGCCGAAAACCGTTATGTAGCTTTCGTCCCAGCCGGGCGGCATCAGGACCTGGGCCGTGTAGCGCGTCACTTCGTGCAGCAGTTTCGACACCGCCTTGGGCACCCCGACGGGGTCTTCGCGCTTGAGGTCGGCGAGGAGCTTTACGCCGAAGCCTATGTGCCTCTGCTCATCGGCGGCGATGTTCTGCATCCCTTGCCTGAAAGCCGGCAATACGTCGCGCTCTTCCAGGTAGCTGCAGATGAAGTGCTGCCCCGGCTGGGCCAAGGAGGCCTCGATCACGATGTGGTAGAGCGCGACCGCGGCCGCCAGCTTCGCGGGCGAGCGGTCGGCGCGCAACTCGTCGGCCATCGTGTCGAGGCGATCGAAGATCTTGCGAAAGCCGGGCGTCAGCTGTGGCTTGATCGCCCTCAGGCCGCTGTCCATGGAGCCGTCGCCGATGCCGCACACCTCCTGCATGAAGCGCTTGAAGAAGACCGCGTGCCTGGCCTCGTCGACCTGCTGGGTCGTCAGGAAGTACTTCTGCTCCTCCAGCGGCGCAGCGTCGATGTAGGGGGATAGGTTGTCCGCCACGGCGTCCTCGCCCCAGAAGAACAAGGCGTAGTTCCACAGGGCCGCCTGGCGCTCGAACTCGGTGAACTTCTCCCGCCACTGCTTTGCGTCCTCGGAGAAGTCGAGGTCCATGGCGCTCCAGTTGCCCCGCTCCCATCGCGAGTACAGATCGACGTAGGAGATCGCGTCGACCGGCAGGCTCTCCACTGGTGCATCGGCGGTGGGGGTCGAGGTCGGTATCGCTGTGCTCGCCATGTGCTTGCTCCTCTAACGTTGATTTGGCTGGGCAGCCAGTCCTAAAATCTAGCGCGGCATGCACAGGCACGCGTAATGCACCGTAAAGAGGCGCCTAGCCAGCCCCGGCGCGAGCCGATGCAAGGCGCTTCGCGTCCCCCACTTGCCCACCGCAGCCACATTCTGCGCCCGCGTCCGCGCAAAGAAGCGCTGGGCCTCCAGCGGCAGGGCATCCTCCAGCTCGCCCGCGATGCCCAATCCTGCTAGAGCCACGATCGCTCGCGCCGAATCGCGGTCCAGGCGCTGCAAGTGGCCGACCTCCTCGGCGTGCTCACGCTTTCCCTCGCGCCGCGCCGACAGATTGGCCTCCAGGGGCACCTCCATCACAACCACCCCGCACGCGCGTCCCACCTCCGCCAGCAGTGCCGGCGGGTCGACCACGTGCTCGAGCACGTGCGAGACGATCCCCAGGTCGTACCCCCGGTCGGGCGCCTCCAAGCGAGCGCCGTCGTACCACTCGACCGAGTCGATCTCAGGCCGGTCGCTCGCGATCTGTACGGCTGCCTTGGTGATCTCCACGCCGTTCAGTCTTTGGCCGAAACCGCGACGGCGCAGCTCGCTGAGCAAGGCACCGTCTCCGCAGCCCACATCCAGGATGTTGGCCGGGCGAATGCCTGCCTGGCCACACAGCTTCATCACATGGTCAGCCTTGCCCTTCGCCCCCAACGCCCTCCAGCGCGCATACAGCTCGGCCTGCTCACCCTCCCGCGAGTAGGACTCGTCATAGAACTCCACGAGCTGATCATGCGAGTCCGGCACTGTGACGATTATCCTCACCTCGATGACGCGAGGGCTCATGGGGTCGCTGCGAGACGCCCCAGCCACCGTCCCGGCCCTGGGCGCGATCGTTTTGTTCGTCGTGTGGGCGACCAGCCAGGCCGGCTATCCGCTCACCCACTGGGCGCCCGGGGCCTTGATCGTGCTCGTACTGCTCGCCATCGCCTCGATGGCCGTGCCCGTGCGGCTTGGCTCGATCCCGCCTGCCGTGAAGCTCGCCCTCGGCTGCCTTGCCGCCTATACCGCGCTCAGCTTCCTCTCCATCCTCTGGGCCGCGGCGCCTGGCGAAGCCTGGGAAGGCGCCAACCGGACACTGCTCTACCTGATCGTCTTCGCCCTGTTTGCCCTCTGGCGCATGCGTGGAGCGAGCGCATCGTTGCTCGTGTGCACATGGACGCTCGCGATGGTCGCCCTGGCTCTCTACGTGGCGGTAAGACTGGATACAGCCACCGGCGGGAGCTTCCGGGCGCTCTTCTCGGGCGAACGTCTCAGCTATCCCGCGGGCTATCCCAATGCCACTGCCGCGCAATGGCTGATGGCGTTCTGGCCGGCCCTGCTCATGGCCCGCGGCGCCCGTCTCCCGTGGGCCTTGCGCGGGCTGTTCGCCGGGGGCGCCGTCGTGCTTGCCGACGTCGCCTTGCTCAGCCAGAGCCGCGGCTCGCTGTACGCGACGCCTTTGATGATCGTGCTCGTCTTCGCCTTCGTGCCCGATCGTTTGCGCACCTTCGCCACGGCCGTCCCGGTGGCCTTGGGGATCGGAGCGACCGCGCCGCTCGTGCTGCGTGTCGGCCAACGCTTGGAGCATGGGCACTCCCCTTACGCCGCCACTCACGCTGCGGTCGCGGCGCTGCTCGCGGCGGCGCTGCTGGTGGGCTCGGCGGTCGCCTTGGGCGCAGCCTTCGAGAGCCGCCGCGCGATCTCGCCTGCGCTTGCCCGGGGGATGCGCCGTGGAGTCGGTGCGACCGCTATCGCCACACTTGTGCTGGTTTTGGCCGGTGTCCTGGCGGTAGCAGGCAATCCGATCATGCGTGTGCGCCACAGCTGGGAAAGCTTTGAAGGGGGCTACGCCACCAACACCTCCGGCAACCGCCTGCTCAGCGGCCTGGGTAGCAACCGCTATGACTTCTACCGGGTAGCGCTCGACGAATTCGCCTCGCACCCACTCCTGGGCATCGGCGCCGACAACTTCCAACAGTCCTACCTCAGGTTGGGCCACAGCGAAGAGACACCTCGCTATCCCCATAGCGTCGAGCTGCGCACGCTCACCCAAACAGGCTTGGCGGGTGCGCTGCTCGCGCTGGTCGGCCTCGGCGCAGCGCTCGTTGCGGGTTGGCGCGCGATGCGCCGCCGGGACGATCCGTTGGCAGCCGCGATCGCCGCGGCCGCCTTGGCCGGGTTTACCTACTGGGCCGTCCATGGCTCGTTCGACTGGTTCTTCGAGTTCGCCGGCCTTGGCGCGCCTGCCTTTGCCCTGCTCGGACTGGGGTGTGCCTTGGCGCCTGAAGGCGACGCTGGGGGCACTCCCCAAAGGGGCGCCTCGAGTGTGCACGAAGGCGATGCTGGGGCTATTCCCCAAAGGGGTGCCTCGGGTGTGCACGAAGGCGATGCTGGGGCTATTCCCCAAAGGGGCGCCTCGGGTGTGCACGAAGGCGATGCTGGGGCCCCTCCTCGAAGGGGCACCCGGCGCACGCGTGTGTGGCATCCCTCGGGGAGTGCATTGACACTCGCCCTCCTGAGCCTCTTGGGGCTCGCCGCGGCCGCTTCGCTGGCGGCGCCTTGGCTGGGTGAACGCCAGGTCCAGAGCGCCGCTGCCATCTGGCCCAAGGCACCCTTGGTCGCATACTCGCGCCTGGAAGACGCCGCCAAGCTGAACCCGCTCAGCGATCGTGCCTACCTGGTGGAGGGCAGCATTGCGCTGCGCTTCGGCGATCTTTCTCGTGCCGAGCGCGCCTTCTCGCGGGCGCTGGGCCGCGTGCCCGACGACGCCTACGCCGCTCTGGAGCTTGGCGCGATCGCGTCTGAATCGGGAGCCCGTGTGCGGGCGCTCGGGTTGTTGGAGCGAGCCGTTCGTCTGAACCCGCGCGATCCGCTCACGCGGCAGGCGCTGCACACGGTCCAGGCCGGCCGGCCAGTCGACGTGCGGGCCCTCAACCGAGCAATTCTGCTCAAAGCTGAAGATCTCGCGTAAACATTTTGGGTCTGCGGGTTATTGTGGAGGAGACCGCCGCCAAGCTTCGCTAGCGTGTGAGTTGAGCTTGGTTTGGCGCCCGCGGGCGGTTGCTGTGGTCGCCAGATTTTGTATGGCAGCAGACCGGGTACAGCCGTTTAGTAATAGCGCCACCGATTCGTTGCCGGCAGGGAAAACGAGCTGTGTGTGGCTCGCGCCGAAGAAGGGAACCCAAGGTAGGGAAATGAGTCGCAAGAACAAGATCGCAGTGGCATCTACGTTGAGCTGCCTGATGTTTGTAGGAGCTCCCGTGGCTGCCCTCGCAGGCAGTCCGCTGCTAAGCGGCTATGGCGGGCCGGGTGCGGGCGAACAGGCGATCATCGGCTCCACGCTCTCGGGTGGGCACTCCGGAGGAGGATCGGGTGGATCCTCGGGCTCGCTCGGGTCGGGCAGCGCCAGTCAGGGCGGCTCGGGTGCGGGCATTGCCGGCTCAGCAACTACCGGCGGCACTCAGGGACTCCGATCGGCCGACGGCTCGAGTCCCTCTCGGGGACACGCCGGAGGCGCCTCCCGTGTCGGCGGGGCCGCCGCTGTGCCCTCCGATGGAGCCCGCTCTGGTGCGGGGCAGACGGAAGCATTCGCTTATCCGAGCTCGTTGCGCTCGGCACCCTCCAGCTCGCCGGCGCTCGGGATCTCAGGCGGGGATCTGCTCGTGCTCCTGGCCGTACTCGCCACGCTTGGGCTGGTGGGCGCGGCAACCCTGCGGCTTTCCCGACTACAGCGCTAGCTTTGAGCGACCGATAGAAGGCCACAGGGCGACTCTCAGCTTTTACCAGCATGGAGATCTCACGACAGACATCCTCGCTTCCCCTTACCGGCCAGCTACCGGTCAGGCGCGACGCGCCCATTCCCCACAGCCTGCAACGCGGAGCCTTCAGTGGTCCTTTGCAATGGCTGCTCGAGGGGACCGGCTGGAGCGTGTTGCGGCCGGTGGTGGATCTGCTGTTCATGTACCTTGGCGTGATCGTCGCGCTCGGTGGCGTGGGCGCAACGCTCAGCGTGTCCGCGGTGAGTGCTCCGCTGCTCGTGCTGCCGCCGATCGCCTCACTCTTGCTTTACCTGCGCGGCCTCTACCGCACGCGCCTGCGCGCACTCCTGCTCGACGGGGTCGTCCCAGTCATCAGCGCCGTCTCGGTGGGTGCGGTGGCTGTGGCGATGGTCGGGGTGCTCGTCAACGGCGCAATGCCGGGTCAGGACGAATGGCTCGAGGCCTGGCTGTTCGTGTTGTTGGGGCTTGGCCTGTGTCGCATCGCGCTCACGCTCGCCCAGCGCTTTGCGCGCCGCCACCGGCTCGTGGGAAAGCCGGTCCTGATCATGGGTGCCGGTCTGGTGGGCTCGCAGGTGGCTCGGCGTCTGGACAACCATCCGGAGTATGGTCTCGCGCCGATCGGCTTCCTCGACGACGACCCCCGCTCGATTGCCGAGGTAGGCGGACGCGACGTGCCGGTGCTCGGCACGGCGGAGGATCTCGACAAGATCGTGGAGCGCAGCGGCGTGCGCGACCTGATCGTCGCCTTCTCCTCAGTCGCCGACGCGCGCATCAGTCGCCTGATCCAGCGCTGTCAGGAGCTCGGCATCGAGGTGTCGGTCGTGCCGCGCATGTTCGACACGATCAACGACCGTGTCGGCTACGACACCGTCGGTGGGCTGCCCCTGCTGACCTTCTCGGGTGTCAATCCCAAGGGCGTCCAGTTCGCGATCAAGCACGTCATCGATCGCCTATCGGCCACGCTGCTCTTGATCGGGCTCTCGCCCGTGATCGCCCTGGCCGCACTTGCGGTGCGCGTCAGCTCGTCTGGCCCCGTCCTCTTCCGCCAGCGGCGAGTCGGTCGCGACGGGGCCGAATTCGACGTCTACAAGTTCCGCTCGATGCGGATCGACCGCGTGCCCGCCGCACAGGCCGCAGGCGTGAAGATCGACGGGCTCGAGCTCGAAGGAATGCTCCCGCTGGACACGGCGCCCGGTGGCGTCGAGGGTGGCGAGGACCGGCGCACGCTCGTCGGGCGCGTCCTGCGGCGCAGCTCAGTCGACGAGCTGACACAGCTGTTCAACGTATTGCGCGGTGAGATGAGCCTGATCGGGCCGCGCCCGGAGCGCCCCGAGTTCGTTGAGATGTTCGGACGCGACATCGCCCGCTACGGCGACCGCCATCGCGTCAAGTCGGGTATCACCGGCTGGGCCCAAGTGCACGGGCTGCGCGGCCGGACCTCGCTTGCCGAAAGGGTCGAGTGGGACAACTACTACATCGCCCACTGGTCCTTGGCCTTGGACTTCAAGATCGCGCTGCTGACGACCTTGGCCTTGTTCCGCAAGGCCGAGTAGCCCGGCGCCGGGCTGGCCTTAGGGCGCTTTTCAGATGCCGGCAGTGGCGGTCTTGGCGGTGCCCATCCAGTACTGAAATACGCTCACCTTCAGGCCGTGCGCGCCGAGCGCCTCCGGCAGCGCGATCGAGTAGCTGTTGAAGCGGTTGAGCGTGAACAGCGCCCTGTAGCGGATGCCGCCGTTGCCGAGGGCTTCGATCTGCAAATAGTCTCCGACCGGGCCCGAGCCGCTTGCGAGCACGCGTCCGCTACGCCGGCTCAGGCGAACCGTCACCTGGGTTGGCGCTCCAAAGGGGGATACCAATACGCTGTGCAGCGCCGCAAATGCGGGCTTGTGGATACCGGTCTGGCTCAGCACGCCGAAGTCTTCCCTGCGCGAGCCCTGCAATCCGTACATGACCTCCGCGGCCACCCAGCGCGTGCGCGCGAGCGACCGGTATGTGTTCGCCAGGTTGGCTGCCTGCACTTGGGGAGTAACGCAAGCCTGTTCCTGTTGGATGCGTTGGCGCGGCCAGCAGCTGCTCCAACCAAACTCGTTGAGCCACAAGGGGGTTGTGTCCCCGTTTTGGAGTTGGACTTCGTGGGTGTAGCGCAGTGAGGCGAGCACGAGGTTGTAGAAGTGCACCGAGAGCCCGTCGTAATAGCCCTTGATCCCTGCGGCATAGAGCGCTTTCAGAAAGGCGCCATTGGAGCCCACGAGCGAGCCTCCGAGGACCTTCATGTGAGGGTCGGCGCGCTTGATAGCAGGATAGGCGGCGCGCAGGATTTCCGCATAATGCTGGGCCTTGTTGGGCCCGGCGAGATAGTCTTCATTGGCCTGATCCGGCTCGTTCCACACTTCGATCGCGGCCAGCTTCGAGCTGTAGCGAGCCGCCAGAAAGGCCACGAATGAGCCAAAGGCAGCGGGTTCGCGTGGTGTCCAAGCGCTGGCACCGTCGTGCTGGCCGGGCTTGCACTTCCTCAGCAGCGATCGCGGCGCTGAGGATGCCCAGCAGGGCGTGCCCATCGCGAGCACCAACACCTTGATATGGGCCGCCGCCGCTCGGTTGACCAGGTAGTCGGTGTAGGCAAGGGCGCCGGGGTCGATTTGTCCTCGGCGCGGTTCGAGCACCGACCAGGGGAATTCGACGCGGATCACGTGTGCGTCGACCGAGTGCGCCCACGCCACAGCCTGGTTGACTCTGGCTTGGGAGGAGCCGAAGGAGAGGCCTGTCATGTTGACTCCTCCGAGCGGAGGGCTTTGGCGGGCGGCGGAGACGGGCGTGTCTGCGCTACCTGAAGGTGCCAGCCAAGCGAGCGTTGCCGCCGTGGTGGCGAGTGCCACCATCAGCCGGCAGACATAGCGTCGCATGCTCATACGATAGTTCGGCGGCCGGCCGGGGAGCGCAGGTCGATCCGGGACGGATCGCGCGCGGGCTTCGCCTCGCGTGCCCATTTTCCCGCTAGCGGCGCTCCCGGCTAGGCTTCAGGCGCTATGTCACCTACCTGGATCTGGCTGCAGGGCGCGATCATCGTGTTCGTCCTGATCGGAATAGTCATCGCGATCACGAAGCTCGCTTGAGGCTACCCGCGCCTGCGCCAGCGCGGGCCGCGGAACCTGCTGGCCCCGGCCGTTGCCTCGATCGGACGCCGGGGAATCTCCTCGCCGCTCAGAATTGCCTCGGGCACAGCTTGGGTGAGCCACACTGAGAGCTGCCCGAACCCGGCCTGTGTGAGCTGTGCGTCGATTCCCGGTGGACGCTTGAGCGAATCGTGCGCGTCGGAGGCCACGTTGTGGACCATCCCCTCAGTCATCAAGCGTCGTGCAAAGCGACGTACCTGCCCGCCAAAGTGGCCCGTCAGCGAACTCGCGGTAATCGAGCTGAGCGCGCCGCCGCGGAGGAGTGCCTCGAGCGTCCTCGGTTCGCGATGGAAGGCGGGGCAGCGCTCTGGATGTGCGAGCAAGACGCGGTGACCCGCGCTGCGCAGCTCCGCCACGACCCCCTCCAAGCCGGTGGTGACGGGAGAGAAGGGCGGCTCCAAGAGCACCCATGGCCCCCCGCCGATAGTCAGCCGTCCGAGCTCCTGCTCCTGGATCTCTCCGGCGCGCGTCATCGCGATCTCCGCGCCCGCGCGGACTTCGAGTGGGATCCCCTCGGCGGAGAGGCATTCGTTCAACTCGTCGGTGAGCGCCGCGATGGTGGCCGACTCGTTTGGATAGCGCCAGCTTACGTGCGGGGTGGCGACGATGACGCGTGTGCCGGCAGTGGCGGCGGCACGTGCGAGAGCGAGGGAGCCCTCGATCGTTTTGGGGCCATCGTCGATACCCGGCAGCACATGGCAGTGGAGGTCGATCACGTGCAGGAACTGTAAGCGAGGGTAGACTCGAACGAGGGCGCCTAACGCTACCGACGCTCGCACAAAGGGCGTGGCCGGGAGATGAAAGGGCTGTACTCGACTGTGTTCGCTAGATATATCTCTCGCTCCTCTGTGCGCCTGGCGGCAATCGCCGCCCTAGCGCTCGCCGGCCTGCTGGTGGGCGTGCTGCGCTCGGCCCACGGATCGGAACCGGCCAAACCCTTGCTTGCCAACCTCGTGGCCGATCCGCCGGACAACATGATCCTTGCCGCGGAAAGCGAAAGTGTGGAAGGCACTGGCGCGCCCACACAGCTTCTATTGCGTTTTGACGGCTATGTCCACAACATCGGACCCGGCGCGCTCGACTTTCGCGGATCGCGAGCAAAGCCCACGCTGAGCAGGCAAACGGCAAAAGAAGTCGAAATCGCGGAAAAAAACAAAGAACCGCTTTCCGCTCCATCTCAGAAGACCGAAGAAGAACTGGCCACGCCGCCGATGACGGTCACACAGCGCCTCTTCCTTCCGATCGAAGGCAAGAGCGAAGCCGAAAGGCAGGCTGAAGAAACGAATGTGGAAAGGCCTGCCCATGTCGAAGAAGCGAGCGCCGGCGAAATGATCTATGTCAACGCCGACGGCCATCACCACTGGCACTTGCAGAAAATCGCCAAGTACTCCTTGTGGAATGCCACCAAGACTGCCGAAGCCGCTCCAGCGCAGAAGGTCGGCTTCTGCTTGGAGGACAGCCAGCACGTCGAATCCAACAAGGGCCCGAAAACTGCCGCATATGCGGACAACGTCCCTCCCTACCGCGAATTCTGCCAGCAATACCACCCGGACGCGACCTCCGTCTATGAGGGCATATCTCCCGGCTGGCGCGACGTCTACACACGTGACCTGGCGTTCCAGTGGGTCAACGCCTCCGATGTGCTGCCCGGCGAATACTGGCTGCGCGAGGACGTCAACCCACTTGGGGTCGTCAAGGAAGAAGGGGGCGTCAACCAGCCCGCCTATGCGACCACGCCGACAATCATCCCCGGGTACGACGCGCTCGCCCAGGCGCTCAGCACCGAAGTCGGCCAGGCGAAGATCGTGACGCTCACCGCCCAGGCCTGGCGGGGAGAAGAGAATGGCCAGCGGGAAGAAAAACTGCCTGCGCCCGCCTACACCATCCTCGAAGCGCCCGCCCACGGCAAGCTCACAGCGCTCGCCGGCGGTCAAGCCACCTACGTGCCGGAACCCGGCTACTCCGGCCCGGACTCCTTCGTCTTCTCAGCGGCCGATCCCAATAGCCCCTTCCCGACCAGTCCAGCGCGTGCCACCGTATCGATCGACGTCGGCCAAGCCCCGCAGCCCAGCGTGTCGATCGGCGGGGCTCCGGCCAGCATGATCGCCGGTACGAGCGTGACGCTGAGTGCGATGGTCGCCGCCGCCGGCGGCGGCGTGGAATGGAGCGCCAGCGGCGGCAGCTTTACCGCCGAAGGCGCGGGTGGTATGACGGACGACTTCGTGGCGCCCGCCGAAGTGCCGCCCGGTGGGACGGTCACTATCACCGCACGCCTAAATGACGATCGCGCCATCGACGATCAGCGCACGATCGCGATCGTGCCCGCTCCCTCGCCTGTGGCTTCCCCGGAAGTCCAGCCACCGCCAAAGGTCGCCGTTGCCGGTGCGGCCCCTAGACCGGGCCGGGCACGCCCAGCGGTGTCCCGCCCGCGTGTGATGCTGATCGGGCGCAGGCTGATCATGACGACATACGTGACCAAGGCCGGCCATGTCCGGCTCAGCGCGTATATCGGTCACCGAAGGCTGGGTAGTTGCGCAACCCTGACTCCTGCCAAGCGGACTTTTACCTGTCATCTGACGCTGCGCGCCGATGTCTCCCCCCATGCCCCCATCTCTGTCTGGGCGAGCCTGAGGGTGGGGAGACGCGTCCTGCAGAGCGTACGTCCGGCGGGGAGGATCGCGCAAATGACGATGGCCCCTGCCAGTGTCCTGACCGGTGCAGGCGAAGGCATCTCGGGCCTCTCGTGGTGCAGCCCTTCGGCCGCAAGCAGCTAACTCGCGCGTGCGCGACGGGCCTTCACCAGTGCTTCCACCCATCTGGTGATAGGCGCCGGCATCGCGAGCACGAGCCGCTTCGCCCGGTAGCGCATTACCCGTGGCATCAGTTCGATTTTGGTGTGCGGCCAGCGGCGATTGCGCACGATCAGGCCACCCCATGTCAATGCATCCTGGTCGTTGGCGAAGCGGAGCTTGTAAGGATGGTTACCGGCTCCCAGGTCCAGTCTCGCCTCTCCTCGTGCGATTGCGTCCTGCACGGCGGCGAGGATCGCGAGCATCGAAGGCTTCAGGTCCGCGTACTTCTCAGACCAGCCGCCGTTCCAGTACTTGACCTCGCCGCCCGCGGCAAGGAACAGTTGAACTGAGATCAGCTCCCCCGCGATGTCGACCGCCCACAGGCGCAATCGCTCCGGGCTGAGCACAATCGCTGCTTCGCGCAGCATCTCCTCCACTCCCGGCTTGGCTAGTTTCGACTCGCCCCGGCTTGCCCAGCGATCGGCGTGCATCTCCAATAGCGCACCCAGCGCATCTTGCCTCGCGGAGGGATCGCGTATTTGCCTGACGGTCCCACCTCGGCGCTCCAGCCGCCGCCGCAGGCGCCCCATCTGGCTGCGGAAATTGCTCGAGCGCCCCGCGAGCCATTCCTCTGGGGTGCTCGCCGGCAATCTCACTACAGGTGCTGGATAGACAGAGTTGCGATAGCGCGCGAACCGCAGGCGACCGCTCCAGCCGCTTGCCAGCAGCCGAGTCCAGCGCGAACCGAGGGGAGCTGCCTCGAACGCGATCAGGTCCGGTCGCGGCGTGACGGCGGCGAGTGCCCGGCGCAGCGCGACCGCGACTTCGCGCTCGTGTCCTGCTCGGCAGAGAATGTCGACCCGGTCCGACTGTTCGGCGCCGAGGAAGCGCATGTCGATGCGCTTGTCCCCGCCGGTGTGCACGAACCACGGAGCGAGCGCAAGCAGATCCTGTCCATCGCGCACAGCCACGACACGTAGCGCGGTGTCGGACGGTGCCGCATGCTGCCACCAGGAAAGCATCCAGCCTGGTGCGCACAGTGGAAGCGAGCAGGCCACCGCCAATTCATCCCAAGCGGGCGTGAGAGCTTGGGTGAGGGAGAGATCGTCGACGATCTCTATGTTCGCCATTTGCACAAATCCCAGCTCATCCCACGTTCATCATGTCACCCAGTTTCCCAAGGAGAACACCGACGCGGATATGATCGCGTGGCTGGCCGCAAAGGTTCAGTTGGCGACGACAGCCCAAGGAGATCAAGCATGTTCAAATCGATCGTGGTGGGGACAGACGGCTCGGACACGGCAAGCCAGGCGGTCCGCCAGGCGGTCGACCTGGCCAGCTCCGTTGGCGCAAAGCTCGAGCTCGTGAGTGCTTATGAGCCGGTGCCGGCCCAACGCCTGCGTGAGGAACGCAAGCAGGCGCCCGAGGACTTGCAGTGGGCGATCAACCCGCGAGAGGATGTCGACGCCACACTCGAGGCCGCGGCCGCCCTGGCCCGCGACGCCGGCGTCAGCGTCAACGTGTATCCCCGCCAGGGCGATCCGGCGGACGCGATCCTCGACGTTGCCGAGGAGCGGGATGCGGACCTGATCGTCGTGGGCAACAAGGGGATGACGGGAGCCAAGCGCTTTCTGCTCGGCTCGGTGCCGAACAAGGTCTCCCACCACGCACCTTGCTCGGTGCTCATCATCCGTACCACCTGAGGACCGATGGCATCGAGCCTACGCAAGCTGCGTCCGGCCAAGGTACGCAACGCTCTCCGCCGCCGGCGCTTTGAGTATCAAGTACCGCGCATGCAGTTCAGCGACGCTCCGGGTTTGATCGACCTGGGCACCTCCTACGGAGGATGGACCGTCCCGGTCGAGCTGATCGAGCCCTCATGGGTTTGCTATTGCGTGGGTGCCGGCGGCGATATCAGCTTCGACCTGGAGCTCATACGCCGCTATGGGGTGGAGGTACGAACGTTCGATCCTGTTGCCGACTATGTTGAGAGTGCCCAACAGCAGGGCGCCGCAGAGCCGCGCTTCTCGGCGCGGCAAGCCGCGATCGCGACTGTGGACGGTCCGATCCGGATGCAAGTGACCCACGATCCGCAAAGCCGCTCGGTGTCTGCGGCGGGGCTCTATGAATCGGAGGATTTCATCGAGGTTCCCGGCCGAACGCTTCCATCTTTGATGGCCGAGCTCGGCGATGAGCGAATCGACCTGCTCAAGCTGGACATCGAGGGGGCCGAGTACGAAGTCCTGCCGACGATCGATATGCGCGCGCTGGGAGTCAAGGTGTTCGCCGCCCAATTGCACCACACGGGGTCGGTGGGAGAAGCACGCGCGCTCATTGCCGGACTCGACGAGCAAGGCTATGAGCCGGTTGCCTGCCGCTCGGCGGTCAAGGTCACCTTCGCGCTCCGAGACCTCTTGTGAAAGTGCCGGTGCCGTCCTCGCCTGACCTGTCGCGCAACATGAGCTTGCACTTGGGCGCCGTGGAAACGGCGGACATCAGCGGCTCTGCCCAGCGCGTGCTCTCGCCGGCAGTCGTGCCCTCGAGGCCGGTGCGGATGGCGCAACGCCTGGCGATGAAGCGTGGGCGCCTGGACTGGGAGCGCGGTTGGCTGGAGGGGCTGCTCGCCGCGAAGCGCGAGACCCTTGGCGCCGGTGCCTCGGGGCCACCACGGTTTCTGGTGAGGGTTGACGAGTTTCCCTACTACAGCTCCTTCGATCGTCCCCAGGACCTGGACATGTCGCGTGAATTTCACGACGTCATGGCAAGCGCTGGCCTGCCTCACCTGATGGCCGTCGTTCCTCAGCTCACGCATGACCCTTTGACGCCCGCTGCCAAGGGCGGGCGCCCGCTCGGCGAACAAGAGATCGACCTGCTTCTGCAGATGCGCCGCGAGGGGGTGACGTTCGCACAGCACGGCACGACCCATCGCACGCGCCACGACAGCCCCCGCCGTCGCTCCGAGCTGTGCGGGCTCCCCCCGGCCCAGGCCGAGGAGTTGCTCGAGGACGGGCGCCGGCGGCTGGTTGACGCCGGGATCGAGCCTACGCGGGTGTTCGTGCCGCCGTTCAATCGCTTCGACGCGGCTCAGTATCCGATGCTCGCAACCCGCTTCGAGGTGATTTGCGGTGGCCCGGAGAGCGTGGCTTTGATGGGCTTTCACGGCGGGCCCCTGTGGCGGGAGGGAGCCGTCTATCTCCCCTGCTATGCGCCGCTCTATGCCAACGCGCGCACGGTCCTGCCGATGGCCGAGCGGATGATCGAGCTGGCGCCCGGGACATGGATCCCGATCGTGCTGCACACCTCTTGGGAGCAGGAAGACGACTTTCGCTCGCTCGCTCGTCTAGCAGAGCGCATCGCTCCCTTTGCCGTTCACTGGGACGAGTTCCTCGCGCAGGTGCATCGCAGCGCCGACCCCCAGGCCGCGGGCGGCCTGCCGAGTTAGCTCGCCCACCCTCGGGGAGCTCCCTCAGCTGGAAGTGCGGTCGAAGCGCCCACGCAGACGGCGCAAGGCCTCGGGCACCAGGTAGCGAAACGCCGGGCCCGGGTCGTGAGCGTCCCACATCGAGTGTGCCGCGAAAGGGGCGAGCGCAACGGCGCCGAGCAACTCACGCGGCCCCTCGGCGCGCGCCGCGGCGAGGTCGCGATTGAGCCACTGAAAGCCCCTGCGACGGCCTTGCGGGCCGGACGATGCCCCGTCGCGGGCGAGTGCTTGGTTTGCCCACAGCGCCGGCAAGTTCACCCCCGAGCCGGTGGCCAGTGCCATCGAGCCGTAGAAGCGCCCGTTGAAGTCGGTGACGTGCGCGACGCCTTCGGCGTTGCGCACGAACTCGACCTGTACGAGCCCGAACCAGCCGAGATCGCTCACCAGCGCGCGTACCCCGCGCGAGAGGTCGGGGTCGGGGTCGACGATCTGCCCGCACACGGTGTCGCCCGCATCGGGTGGCCATGTGCGCAGCGCCTGCTGGTGTACCTCGGCGACGATCTCGCCCTCGCGGCCTACCACCAGCACCACCGCTCCCATGCGGCCGGTTAGCTGCTCTTGTAGCAGCGGCTCCCCACCCTCGGCACGAATCTGCTCGCTCAGCTCGCGCCCTTGCGCGGCCGAGGCGAACAGGCCGGTGTGGAAGCGCTTGGGTTCATGGGTGCGCGCCTTGACGACAACCGGGCCGCGCCATTGCTCCAGGGCGCGCTCGTCGGCCGGGACTGTGTACGGTGCGTGAAGCCCTGCCGCGCGGGCGCTACGAGCTAGGTCGAGCTTGTCGAAGGCCCTCTCGACCACTGGATAGGGGGCGTAGGGCCACACGGCGGGGGCGATCTCGGATTGCCGGCGCGATAGCGTCAGCAATCCGACGTCATAGCTGCAGAAGACGATGTCATAGCCGCCGTCGCTCACGGCGCGCGCGATGTCGGCGAGGAAGCGGTCCTCGTCTTGCTCGCACTCGTGTATCTCGTGGTGCCTGTGCACGTAGCGCGAGGTGCTGGCGAAGCTCGGTTTCCACGCGCCTGTTCCAACCGTGAACCCGGCGCGGGCCAAGTTGCGCGCTGCCACGAGCGTCGCGCGGTCGCGAGACTGGTCTACTAGTAGAGCACGCACCGCGTCAGCTTATTGGAGCGCTTGCACCGGCCGGCCGGTTGTTCCCGCACCTACGGTTGGTGCGATCCCCGCTTTGAGATGCAAGCCGCCGTGCGCTGTTCGCCGATGTGGCGGCGCGACCGAGATAATGGGTGGCGTGAAGATCGTGAGCGTGATGACCACCGACTCCAGCGGAGGGGCCGAGTTCGCAGCGGTGGAGATGCTCGAGGCACTGCGCCAGCGCGGTCATGAGACGGTGATGCTCACCGACGTGGCCACGATTGCCCGTGACACCCAGGTGCAGGTCAGCCCGATCTCGATCGGCCCGAAGCTTTCGACCAAGAGCTGGGTCGGCCTGGCGTTCCGCTGGCCGTTTCTCTCGGCGCGCCTGCGCCGTGCGTTGCGCGCCCAGGCGCCCTACGACATCCTGATGGTCCACTACAAGAAGGAGCAGTTGCTCGCCGGCAGGCTTCCCGCGGCGCTGCGCCGGACGGTGGTGTGGGCCGAGTGGGGTCCCGTGCCGTTCCCTCTGCGCCGCGGCCTGCCGCGGAAGGCCTACCTGTCAGCCGCGGAGCGGGCGGCGCTGGTGCTGGCCATCTCGGAGGGAACACGCCGCTCGGTTGCGGAGGTCGGCGTCGAGCAGGCGAAGATCGTCGTCGTGCCCAACGTGTTGCGCGCAGAGGAGATCCGCTTCAGCGAGGCAGGCCGAGCGAACGTCAGGGCCGAGCTCGGCATCCCTACTGACGCATTCGTGGTGGGCTGCATATCGCGGTTTCATCCCAAGAAGCGCAACGACGTGGTCGTCCGCGCGGTCTGTGCCTTGGCCGATCCAAAAGCGCACCTAATCCTCGCCGGCGACGGCGAGACCGAGCAGGAGCTGCGCAGGCTCGCGGCTCCCCTGGGCGGGCGCGCTCACTTCATCGCGACGCCAGGCCCCGAGGTCCCGGACGTGCTGTCGGCGTTCGACGTCTCCGTGTTCTGTCCGAGCCCCACCGAGGGAGCCCCACGGGCGGTGATACTCGGGATGCTCGCTTCCCGTCCGTGCCTTTCGACCGGCGCCGAGGGAGTGTCGGACATGATCCGACCGGAGTTCGGTGGCATCGCCTCGCCGGAGAACGAGCCCGAGTCGCTGCGGGCGCTGCTTGCGCGCTACATCGACGATCCCGAGCGCGTCGTCCGCGAGGGCTCAGCGGCGCGCGCCTACGCCGAGAGCACCTACGCCGCCCCCGTCGTGGCCAAGCGAATCGAGGGGCTGCTCGATCAGGCGCTGGCGGCTACGGACGGTGGGCCTCTCGCCAAGGCTCGCGCGCCGGGCACGTGACCACCGCGCAGGGCAGGCGCCTGCTCATGATCGAGGTGGGTGGGCGTGGGGGAGTGGCCGACTACACCGAGGAGCTGACGGGTGCCTTGGCTCGCCAGGGCTGGTCGGTCACGCTGGCCACCGCCGCCGACCACTTATATGCGCCGACCGAGGGGGTCGAGCCTGTGCCGGTCTTTCGCTACCTGCGTGACGACACGCGGGTTGGGCGAGCTCTGCGCAGGCGTGGGCTGGGCCGACCGGTCAACGGGGTGCGCTTCCTGTGCTCCCTGCCATCGCTGATGCGCCTGGGCAGGCGCGCCGACGTCATCCACACCCAGGGGTGGGAGCTGCCTCAGCTCGGGCTCATGGCCATCCTTGGCTTGCGGCTCACCGGCACCCCAGTGGTCCAGACCTCCCACGGCACCTTTGAGCGGGTGAGCTCCTCCGCAAGGCTGCGCCGGCTCGTGCGGTTACTGACGGGACGCCTGACGGCACGCACGATCGTGCACACGCAGGCCGACCTGGCTCGAGTGCAGGGAATGATGGGCGGGCGGGCCGTCGTGATCCCGCACGGGGAGTACGGGGGCCTGGCAGCACGCGGCGGAAGCGTCGATCGCGAGGGGGCGCGCGCGGCGCTAGGGCTCGGCGCTCAAACTCCCGTGACGCTGATGTTCGGCCAGTTGCGCACCGACAAGGGCCTGGATGACCTGGTCGAGGCGTTGCGGCGCGTGCCCTCCCTGCACCTGCTCATCGGCGGGCAGGAGACCGGTGGCCTGGCGAGCGTGAGCGACCAGCTCGGAGATCCCGAGCTCCAACCCAGGATCACAATTCGTGAGGGTTTCCTGGACATGGCCGAGACGGCCCGGCTGTTCGCTGCCGCCGACACGGTCGCGCTTCCCTACAAGGCCGCCAGCCAGAGCGGGGTACTCCTGCTCGCCTACGGCTTCTCTCGGCCCGTGATCGTGTACCCCACCGGGGGGATGGTCGAGTCGGTCGTGGACGGCGACACGGGCTGGATCTGCACGGCCCCCAATGCCGACGCGCTAGCCCAGGCGCTTGCCGCAAGTGTCGCCGCGGGCGCCGCGGAGTGCCTGCGCCGTGGCCGGCGAGGTCGCGTCCTCGCAGAGGAGCGCTTTGCCTGGCCTGCGATCGCGCGGCGCACCGGCGAGCTCTACGAAGAGGTGCTCGCCGGTGGCTGATACGACGGCAGCGCCACGTATGCTCACGCGGATGGCGCGGCGCCAACGAGGACGCGAAGCACGACCATGAAGCGCGCCGTGATCCTGGCGGGGGGCGAGGGCACGCGCCTGCGGCCCTACACCACTGTCCTGCCCAAGCCCTTGATGCCGATCGGCGACCGGCCCGTGCTCGACATCGTCGTGCGCCAGCTCAAGGCCCACGGATTCGAGCGAATCACCATGGCCACCGGCTACCTGGCCGAGCTCATAGAGGCGTTCTTTCGCGACGGCCAAAACTATGGCATCCCGATCGACTACTACCGCGAGCAGGAGCCGCTCGGCACAGTTGGCGCGCTGGCTCTGATCGACGGGCTGGCCGAGGAGCACATACTCGTGATGAACGGAGACGTGCTCACCGACATCGACTACGGCGCCCTGCTCGAGCACCACCGCACAAGCGAAGCGGCGGCAACGATCGCCACCAAGGTGCGTCACGTCCAGATCTCCCTGGGCGTGCTGCGCTTCGGCGACGAGCAGGATCCGACCTTGCTGACCGGCTATGACGAGAAGCCGTCAATCGACTATACGGCGAGTATGGGCGTGTACTGCTTCGCGCCACGCGCGCTCTCCCACATCCGCCAGGGCGAGCACTTGGACTTCCCGGATTTGATCTTGCGCCTTATCGCGGCGGGCGAGACGGTGCGGGCGTGGCCGAGCCAGGACTACTGGCTCGACATTGGCCGCCACGACGACTACGAGCAGGCCCAGGAGGAGTTCGCGGCCGTCCGCGACAGGCTCATCCCGCCCGAGTGATGCACGAGGCGGGCGGCGACAGGCTCATCCCCGCCCGAGCGATGCACGAGGCGGGCGGCGACAGGCTCATCCGAGTGAGGCGCGCCTACTTGGTATCGGGTTAGGCGGGGGCGCAGTCAAATCGATGCGCGGATGGCCTGCACCACCGTTTCCACGGCGGTCTCGTCCATCGTCGCGCTGAGCGGCAAGGCACAGTGGCGATCGGCCACTTCACCGGCACGAGGCAGCCCCTCGGCAGGCACGGATTGCCGGTACTCGCTGAAGCTATGGAGCGCCGGATACCAAGTTGTCTGGATTCCCTTGGCCCGCAGGACCTCGCGAAAGCGATCGCGGGCATGGCGGTCGCTCAGCAGCACCGGGAATACGAAATGCGAAGAGCGCTCGATGGCCTGCTCGTCGAACGCGAGCTCGATTCCAGGAGTGCCTGCCAGGCGCTCGCGGTAGGCGCGAGCGATCGCCCGCCGGGTCGCGATGTCCTCGTCCAGCCGCGTCAGACGGCTCAGTCCGAGTGCTGCGCGCGGCTCGTCCATGCGGAAGTTGAAGCCGATGTCGACCACGTCATAAGCTGGATCGTGGCCGCGGTGGCGATCCCAGGTACTGCTCGTCAAAGCGTGCGAGCGAAACAGTCGCACACGCTCGTCGAGCGCCTCCTCAGCGGCGGATACCATGCCGCCCTCGCCCACGCACAGCTGCTTCTTGGAGAAGAAGCTGAAGCAGCCCAGCTCGCCCACGGTGCCCACCTGGCGTCCGGCATCGTCCAGGCGCGCGCCGATCGCCTGAGCGCAGTCCTCGATCAGCAGGAGGCCGTGGGCGTCGCAGAGTGAGCGCAGCGCATTCACATCGGCTGGGTAGCCACCGAAGTGCACCGCGATCACCGCGCGCGTGCGCGGGGTAATCCGCCGCGCCACGTCCTCGGGATCTAGATTGAAGTCGTGCGGACCGAGAACGTCGCATAGGACCGGCTCGGCACCGACATAGCGTGGGGCGTTCGCGCTCGCGACGAAGGTGAAGGCGGGTACGATCACCTCGTCGCCCTCGCCGAGCCCGGCGGCGACACAGGCGAGATGCAAAGCCGCGGTCCCGCTCGAGACGGTCGCGGCATGGGGTGTGCCCACGTATCTGGCCAGCGCTTCCTCAAACGCCTTCGTGCGCGGGCCCATCGTCAGCCAGCCCGAGCGCAGGCAGTCGAGCACCGCCTCCACATCCTGCTCTGGCATCGCGATGTCGGTGAGCGGCACCTGCCAGGGGCTCATCGGAGGATAGCCTCGGCGAGCGCGTTGACGACTCTGTCTTGATCCTCGTCGGTCATGTGTGGATAGAGAGGCAAGGTCAGCTCGGTGCGCGCGGCCAGCTCGGTGAGCGGCAGCGAGAGATCCGGGAAGCGCTCGCGATAAGCCGTGAAGCAGTGGATCGAGGGGTAGAAGATGCTCGTCTGGATCCCTCGCTCGCGCAGGCTGGCGCTTACCTGTGCCTGCGTGCCGTCGCGTTCGAGCACGATCGGCATCACATAGCAGGAGGATCCCTCGACCTCGTCGTCCTCGAAGGGCACGATCAGCCCTGGAACTTGCGCCAGCAGCGTCCGGTAGCGGCGTGTCAGCTCGCGTCGGCGCGCGATGTCGGCCTCCAGCCGCTTCAGGCGGGAGAGCAGCAGCGACGCGCGCGGCTCGTCGAGACGGTAGTTGTAGCCAAGGCCGACCACGTCATAGCTGTCGGTGCGTCCCTCGTGGCGATCCCAGGTACCGCTCGTCATCGCCTGCGAGCGGCGTGAGCGCGCGAACGCGGCGACCTCGTCGTCGTCCGTGCACAACAGCCCGCCCTCTCCCACCGAGAGGACCTTGTTGGAGAAGAAGCTGAAGGCGCCGGCGAGGCCCCATGTGCCGAGCTTGCGCCCGGCCAATGTCGCGCTCGGCGCGTGGGCCACATCCTCGATCAGCGCGATACCGTGCGCGTCGCACAGCTCGCGCAAGCGGTCTGCCGCGGCGGCATAGCCCGCATAGTGGACCACGCAGACTGCCTTCGTTCGAGGGGTGATCCGCTGCGCTACGTCCTCCGGGTCAAGACTCGGATTCTCGAGCGAGGCGATCTCGGCGAAGATCGGTGTGGCCCCGCAGTAGAGCACCGCGTTAGCGGTCGCCGCAAACGTGAACGACGGCACGATCACCTCGTCGCCGGGGCCCACGCCCGCCGCTAGATAGGCGAGATGCAGCGCCGCCGTACAGCTCGACAGGGCGATTGCATGACGCGCGCCCAGCTGTGCGGCGAATGCCTCCTCGAACGCGGCTGTCCGCGGTCCTAGCGTCAGCCAGCCCGAGCGCAAGGTCTCGGCGACCGCCTGCAGATCTTGCTCCTCAACCCGTAGATCGAACAGTGGCAGCTCAGGAAAGGCTTCGGTTATGGCCATTGAAGGTTCTCGCCCGGTGCCGTGACGCTTAGGGGATGTTGCGGTAGCGGCCGTCGAAGGGGTCGCCAAAGGTGCCGGCGTCAAGCGCGGAGAGGATCTCGGCGATCCCGTCGGGCACGGTCATGAGCGTCTCGAATCCCAGTTGGGCACGGATCTTGTCGAAGCTGACCTTGTAGTCACGCGGGTCCTCGTCCCGGTGCACGTAGGAGACGTTGCCGCGGTCGACTTGCTTGCCGATCTCCTCCACGAGGTCGAGCTTGCGGTAATTCTCCCCCGAGCGTCCCGCGTTGAAGACCTTGCCCCCGACCTTCTCGGAGGGCGCTTCGAGCACGGTGCGAACGGCGCGCGCGGCGTCGCGAACGTGGATGTAGGGGCGCCAGAACTGCTCGCCGAATACTTCCAGCTCACGGTCGGCCCACAATTCGCGGGTGAACTCGTTGACGGTTAGGTCGAAGCGCATCCGCCTTCCCACGCCGTAGACGGTCGCGAAGCGCAGACAGGTGGGCTCGGTGGGACCCGTGCCACCGGCCAGGATCAGCTGCTCCATGCCGACCTTCTGCTCGGCGTAGAGCGACACGGGACGCAGCTCTCCCTCCTCTGTGATCGGCACATTCGGATCGGCCATGCGCCCGTAGTTCGAGCAAGTGGAGGCGAACACGAGTCGCTCCACGCCGGCGTCGTTGGCGTCTGCGACGAGCGCTCGCGTGGCCTGCACATTGACCTCGTCTGAGATCGCGGGATCGAGCGCGCACGCCGGATCGCCGACGATCGCGGCGAGGTGCACCACGGCGTCCGCGCCGGCCAGCGCCCGCTTGCGGGCATCGGCGTCGCGGATGTCCGCACGGATCACCTCGATGCCACCGCTTTCTTGCTCTGCGGCGATGTCCTCCTGGCCGTGAAGCAGCGAGTCGAGTACCCGCACCTCGCGTCCACCCTCGCTCAGCTCTCGGGCGAGGAGCGCACCGATATAGCCGCTGCCGCCGGTGATCAAAGTCTTAGTGCCCACCTGATGTTCCTCTCCGGTCGATCCTTGATGTGCATCTGCCCTGTGGTCTTCAGAGTCGTGCGGGCAAGCCCTCAGAACCGCCGCGACCCAATGGTATTAGCGCTATCGGCCGGCGCTCGGGGCGGCTTGAGGCCGTCGTGGGCCAGTCGCGCGGCTCCTCGGACGGCGGTCTGGATCTGCTCGGGATCCTCACGCGCTTGGCAGCTCCAGCTCCGCTATGAGGCGCTGCCAGTGCTCGGTCCACGATCCCAGGCCGTTGTGCTCGAGCACGAAGGCGCGGGCCTGGGAGCTTATGGCGTCCGTGTCCTTGGCGGCCAGCCCGCGCAGATGCTTGGCGATGTCCTCGATCGTGGGCTCGATGCACAGCGAGGCGTACTGTGGAACGGCGCGCAAAAGCGTGTCCATCCATCCAACCCGCGTGCTCAACAGGGGCCGCCCGCAGGCGAGTGCCTCCAGGACCACCAGGCTGCAGCCCTCGTAGCGGGTGGGGAGGAGCACGCAATCGCTGGCCGCGTAGGCATCGGCGAGCGCGTGCGGATCGAGCACGCCGAGATGACGAGCTCCGTATGTGCCGCCGGCGCCTGCGATCAGAAGCTCATAGCCACCACGACGGGCTCCCTCGAGTACCAGATCGCTGCCCTTGCCATGCTCCAGGCGCCCGACGAACAAGGCATAGCGACCGTCTCCCGCCAGCCCCAGACGATCGCGTGCGCCGGACAGCTCGCGTGGAGCAAAGAGCTTCGTGTCGATGCCGTTGGGAATGACCGCGTCCGGGCGCAGGCGGTAGTAACGGTGCAGCTCCTGCGCGACGCGCTCGGAGACGCACACGACGCGTGCCGCCCCGCGAGCGGCGAGTGCCTCCGTCAGGCCGGCGCTTACGCTGCGTCGCAGCCGCTCGCGGATCGGCAGCGTGTTGCCCTGGGCTCTCGTGTTCCCCACCATCGTCCCGTGGTAGAGATGGATTCTCGGCACTTTCAAAGGACAGCCCGCGCCCAGGAACCCGTTGCTCACGATCAGGTCGAACGAGGGTCTGGTCCGGGTGGGCGATGTCGCTGACCAAGTCAGTGCGGGATAATCGAGACCCAGGCGAAATTGCCAAAGGGCGGGTGCGATCGCTGGGCCCACGATCTGCACCTCCCACCCTCGGCGCTCGAGCAGCTCGCCAAGCAGAGTGCAAACTCGCTCCACCCCCCCGGCTCGATTGGACGGGTCGGGCGAGACGATCGCGGCACGAGGCACAGCTCAGCTCGCGGTGCGCCGTCCGCTTGCGCGGGCCGCGAGCGCGTTCGCGAGTCGCTGCCGTCGCGCCCGGACAGCTCCCCGGAGAAGGGCGCTGCCCCGCAGCCAGGCGAACTCCAGCTGGGCCCTTGCAGTGCCCGGTATGAAGCCTTGCTCGACCAGCCAGCGACCGTGCCTGTCCAAGAAACGCCAGTTGTTGCGAAGTGCCCAGTACTCGTAGCGCAAGGTCGAAGTGTGATGCTGGCCGCCGCGCCAAGTTTGCAACTGGTAGCAGTAGGTCGCAGGCGTAAACAGGCAACGAAAGCCGGCACGAACGACTTGCACGAAGAAGTCCGTCTCCTCTCGGTAGCCGTTTACGGGGAAACCGACGTAAAAGCTGACCTCCTCGAAGACCGCTCGCCGCACCAAGGCTCTGGCCGGGACGAATGGAGTCTCGAATGCCTCCTGAGGGAAGACGTCGACCTCCTCCATAGAGGGTCGCGCGCTGCGACGGGCGCTTGCGGCGACTCGGGGAACCTCCTCCTCGGGTGCATCGGTATGGATGAGTGGCGCTCCGACGACGTCTACCCCGTGACTGTGAGCCTCGGCGCGAAGAACCGTCGCGTAATCGCGGGGAAACCGGCAGTCGTCCTCGCCGAACAGGATCCACTGGCCTTTAGCTGCCCGTACACCGCTGTTGCGAGCCGCCGCGACCCCTTGATTGGACCGATGGCTGATCACCTGCAGCCGCTCGTCTTGGAGCTCTTCACACACCCTCACGGTGTCGTCGGTCGACCCGTCGTCGACGACCACGATCTCGACTATGTCGCGCATGGCGAGCATCGAGTCGAGGTTGGCGCGAAGCGCCCTGCCCCGGTTGTAGGTCGGAACCACCAGTGAGATGTCATCGTGTCCCGACGCGCTCATCGAGCGGAAGTCTAACCGGCGCTACCGGGGAGTCCGGGCCTTCGATGCGGCCTGCATGGAGATCCTCTCGCAGGTGCGCGGCCGCGTTGATTCGCGACTATCGTCCCCATAACAGCGAGGTGGATCGAGTCGCACGAAGCGGTCATCTCTAGCATCCTGCGGTGCTCGTGCGCACCAACGATCAAGACGGGAGGAGCCTTTGTCGGTGAGCAGACAGGAGGAGCCTCTGTCGGCAAGCGCCTCCGCTCAGGTTGGCAACCGACGCATGACTATCGACGTCATCGTCCAGATCATCGCGCGCATCCTCAATCTCGCGCTCGGCGTGGTGGTGACCTTCATCCTTGCGCGCGCGCTCGGATCGAGCAGCTTCGGGGTTTGGTCCACGTTGTTCGCGGCCTGTCAGATCGTCGGTAGCTTCGGCGAACTGGGTCTCACCCAGATAGCGGTCAGCCGCGCCGCGGCCGATCCGGATCGTGAGCCGCAGTGGCTGGGTGCGCTCTTTCAGCTACGGCTGCTCGTGGTGATCCCGATTACGCTCGTAGCGCTGATTGTCGTGCTGCTGATCGCTCCATCGGCGCACACGAGAGTCGCGGGGGCGCTCATCGCCTGTGTCGCCCTTGCGGGGGCGCCAAGCATCGTCAGCGCCGTCTTCCAATTGCGCATTCGCAACGACATCTCGATGGCGTTGCTGACGCTCAACAGCGTGATGTGGGCCGTCGGCGTGATCGTGGTCGCTTCTCTGTCTGGAGGTATCACGGCATTTGCCGCTGTATTTCTCCTCACCACAGCGTTTACCACGAGCTTGACCATCGTGATCGCCCTGAGGTTCGCAAAAGTGCAGTTCCACGGAGCGCGCCGGTTGTGGAGGCCGTTGCTGCGGGTTGGAATCGGTGTCGGTATTGCCGGCATCTTCGTTACCGGCTATGTCAAGCTCGACCAGATTCTCGTTTTCGAGTTTGCCGGTAGTCGCGAGGCGGGCCTCTATGGGGCCGCCTACCGCCTGCTCGACCAAGTGCAGTTCATCCCGATGTCCGTAATGACGACTTTGTTCCCACTGATCGCCGCGGCTTACGCTGCCCGCAAGGATCGAGTAAAGAACCTCTTGCAAGCCTCCGCGGAGTACCTTTCGATGGCGTCGTTTCCGATACTTGCATTTACGATCGTGGCTGCCCGTCCGATAATGATGCTGCTGTTTGGCCCCGAATTCGCTGCCGCGGCGCCTGCCTTGCCGGTGCTGGCCGGAGCCTTCATCTCGATCTCCTTTGGCTACTTGGTGGGCAATATGGTCGTAATACTCGAACTCCAGCGTAGGTTTGCCGTGTATGCGGCCATCGGGCTGGTGCTCAATGGGACACTAAACGTGATTCTCATTCCCCCTTATGGATTTCTAGCTGCCGCCTGGGTAACTCTTCTCACCGAGGTCACAGTCATGTCACTTTCGGCCCGCAGCGTTCTGAAGAAGCTGCGGATGAGGCCGCGTGTGGATCGCCTCGCGCGCACACTCCTCGCGGCCGCGGCGATGGGCCTTGGGACATGGCTGGCACGCACGGTGGGGGTACCGCTTGGCGGCTTGGCGGCGATCGCCGCTCTTATCTACTTCCCGGGTCTGCTGATGCTGCGTGTGCTCACCGTTGGTGAGGTCCGCTCCGTATTGCGCAAGGAACCGCCGGCTGCCACGGAAGTGTCGGGCGCCTCCGACTCGTGAGCTCCGTAATATTCGTAGCCATCGCTTACTTCGGAGAGGTTATTGACGACGATCCCGACGGCCTTCATCTGACGTCGCTCGAAGACCAAGCGGGCGCGGCGAACCTGGTCGCGCGTGGTCAGCCCGGCTCTGGCCACGACCAGGCAGGCGTCGAGGTTGATCCCGTCGAGCAGTACGCGTGTGTCGGCAACCGGCAGCAGCGGAGCCGAGTCGATCACGATCAGGTCCGCGTCGGCGCTGAGCGTCTCGAATATCTCGGTCAACCGCTCCGAGCTCATCAGATTGGTCACGTTCAAGGCGGTTGGTCCACTGGGGAGCAGCCTGAAGAAGTCCTCCAGGTCTCCAATCGGGGACCGTAGGCACTCCATCGGATCCTGTTCGCCGCGCAAAGCAGAGGTGAGACCCTGCTCGCTGCGGTTGCGATCGAGACGGTGCTCCAACATGGGGCGCCGAAGATCCGCCTCGACGAGAATCACCCGCTTTTCGGAGAAGGCGGCCGCGCGAGCCAAGCCGAGGGCAACGCTCGTCTTGCCCTCGCCGGCGACCGCACTTGTCACAAGCACCGTTTTGATCGGATGAACATGCGGGAGCAGCGGCAGGCTGTTGTGGAGTATGCGAAACGGCTCGAGCGCAACCTCCATTTCTCTGGCCGTCAGCGCCTTGCCGGGCAGCGTGGGGATGGCCGCAAGCGCCGGTGCTTGATAGAGCTCCTCGAATTCCTCCCAAGACTTGACGCGACGATCGAGCAGGTTGAGGACGAACGCGATCCCGATGCCAAGCAGTGCGCCTATTATCAGCGCGATCAAAGCCGTCGCCTTGGTCTTCGGCGAGCTGGGGGATCCCGGAACGCTTGCCGTGCTGACAACATGTGCGTCGCCGGTCTGGACCGATTGAAGCAGCAGGAGCTTTTGATAAAGACCACGGAGGTTGGCGCGATCGACGGTATCGCCCGGGGGAAGTTCTTCGGTCTTGCGAGTAATGAGCTGCTCGCCCTTGACGAGCTGGCCGACGTTCTGGGCCTCGCTGTAGACGACATACTGTTCGGCGAATCCATTGGCGATTGCCGCGGCAAGGTGTGGATCGCCGCTCGTGGCAGTGACGTCGACGATGTAGTCGTTTTGAGGATTGCTGGCGCTCACGTCTTCGAGTAGTTCAGCCGGCGTTTCCTTGAGTTTCAAAGACTTCTTGACAAGCGCGGCAACTGGTGGCGTCGTCACGAGCTGCACGTTCGTCGCCTTGACGCCTTCCGGATCGATGAGCTGTTCTCCTGACACGCCGGCCACCTGGCTTGGAAGTGAGTTGCTCACGAACTGGAGCTTGGCCGTGGCCGTGTACTGCTTGGGCTGGTGCTGCAGGTAGATGAGCGCTACTACCAGCGCGACGATCGGGCAGAGCACCACGACCCACCAGCGCTCGTGCAGCACCTTGAGCGCACGGACCAGTCCGGGCGTATCTGCTGACGTCGACGGTTCTTGCGCGGTTGCGGACATATCTCGAAGCGGAACCGCTTGCCCAGCGCACCGGGCATGCCCAGTGCGCGGCGGACGACGATCCAACCATGATGGTAGCCGCAGTGGCGGCGCCGGGCACCGCTAGACTCCGGCTGGCATGGCAAGCCGTCCCCGCTCAGCGGCCAACTGGCGCTCAGCGCACTCCACCCTCCTCACCGCGCTGCTTGCCGTGATCCTCTCCGCTCTGGTTGGGATCGCGATGGTCAAGCTCGGCACTGTGCAGCGCGAGCTCAAGGCAATCCTGATCATGTTCGCGGGCATCGCCATGATCGTCGCGGCGCTGCGCCCAGAGGTGGGACTCGCGATGCTGCTGGTCTTGATGCCTTTCGAGTTCCACTTTTCGGGAACCGGGACAAATGAGGTCGTGATCGTTGCGATGGCGATGGTTCTTGCCTGGCGGATTCAGGCAAGCTCGATACCGGCGTGGATGTCCCTGGGTGGAATCGCGCTTGCCCTGGGAAGCTTCACTGCGGCGATCGGAGCGCAGAATCAGACGGATGCCCTTTGGGGAGGGGTGCGCTGGACTGCTGCGATCATTCTCCTGTTCGCTGCAACCAGTGTCTTTCGCGGAAACCGAGAGGCAGCTCGTCGCATGGTTGACATCTTCACCGGCTCCGCCGTGGTGGTCGTGATATTCGCGTTTGCCCAGAAGGCAGGTGTCTATGTACTGGTCGGGTCTCCCTATTTCAGTGGGCATCCGAATTCCTTCTTTGGCATCTACACCGTTTATGCGGGATACACGGCGATGGCAGCTACGCTCGCTACAGGCGAGATCCTGATCGGCTGGTATGAGCGTCGTCCGTTGCGTGCGAGCGTCTACGGCGGGGCATTGATCTTGATACTCACGGGCATCGCGATCTCGACCTCGCGCGGAGGCCTTCTGGCGTTGGGTGCAGGCTGGCTTCTACTGCTGGTGCTGAACGTACGGCGGGGATCGGTGATCGCCCACGCATGTGCGATCTTTGCCATCTTCATCGGCGCCGCCTATCTGGCTACCCCCGAATCGACCAGAGTCACCATCCAGCAACGCGTTTCTACTCAAGGTGGGGCAAGCGCTGAGGACAAGACTCGCTTTGCCTTGCAGAAAGCGGGAGAGCAGGGACTGCTCGAGAATCCCTTCGGGCTTGGCTATGAGAACTTCCCCTTCTATCTGCGCGAACATGTGCACAACACGAACATACAAAAGGTCTTCGACCATGCGCACGAGACGCCCGTCCAGATCGGCTTGGATGCCGGGTGGCTTGGGCTTGCCGGCTTTCTGCTGCTCTGGGGATGGCCTGTCGGCAGGGTTCTGATCTACCGCTCCGATGGGCCGTCTGCGATAAGGGCATCGGCCTTTGCGGCTGCACTCGGCGGGTTCATGGCGCAAGGCCTGTTCGATTATCTCTTCTACGAGATAGACGTGCTGATCTTCTTCGTGGCGATGGTATGGGGCGTCGTCCAGGCGCTCTCCGACGACGAGGAAGAAGGGGCGGCTCGGACCGCCCCGGCCTTCTCTTGAGCCGCGGCTTTTGCGTCTGCGGTGAGCGTCGCTGTCTTTCCGGGCTTGTGTCTGTTCCGGGCTTTGTGTCCGCTTGGTCTTGTACTTGCGCTCAGCCCCTCGGCGGGAAGGCCTGAGCCTCGCCTGCGCTTTTTATTGTCCTTGTTCGGTGGCGATTTGGGTGAGTGTTGTGTAGGCGGGGCGGGTGGTGTTGTCGTTGTTCATGTAGCCGAAGTGGCCGGTGCTGTCGTCGTGTGATTGGTA
>Ga0134126_10000065_pt1 | contig 127955 bp, 103 predicted proteins | sample KB31752_FD_96881 | JGI IMG/M metagenome (GOLD analysis project Ga0134126, IMG submission 96881) | Terrestrial soil microbial communities with excess Nitrogen fertilizer from Kellogg Biological Station, Michigan, USA - KB3-175-2 | ecosystem: Environmental > Terrestrial > Soil > Unclassified ... | reverse complement strand
TTAAAGCTTCCAACTGCTCGCGTTGCACTCGATCCAAAATAATTTCAGGGGCGGCACGCGACACCCGCATACCTTAAAATGGCCCATTATACTTCAAAGGACTTAGTGGACACTGCACTAGCAGAGAACTCAGAAATGAGAATTTTAATAGAAGGGAACGAAGATTCCGCAACTTCCTTTGCCACCTTCGTTGCCTTCTGTCAAAAAGCAATCGGCGCTCCAAGTTGTTCCGCTCACGCGAGCCCCAAATTCTTCACCACCTGCACCGTCGAATGCGCCTTGTTCAGCGTATAGAAATGGATGCCGGGCGCGCCGTCGCGGAGCAACTCGGCGCATTGCTGCGTCGCGTATTCGATGCCGAAGGCGGTTGCAGCCGCTTCGTCGTCGCCGATGGCATCCAACTTCGCGCCGAGCGCGGCGGGAATGCGCGCGCCGCACAAGGTCGTGAATTTTTTGATCTGCGCCGTGTTCAAAATCGGCACGATGCCGGGCACCAGCGGCACTTTCACACCCTTCTTTTGCAGGAAATCGCGGAACTCGAAATAATCCGCGTTGTCGAAAAATAATTGCGTCAGCACATAATCCGCGCCCGCTTCAATCTTGTTTTTAAGATAACCCCAATCCACCTGCTTGCCCGCTTTGCACGCAATGTGCCCCTCGGGAAAACCCGCCACGCCGATGCTGAAGTGATCGAGTTCGCGAATGAACTCCACAAGTTGATTCGAATACTCAAAGCCGCCAGGAGTGGCCTGGAACGGACCGCCACCGGGCGGATCGCCGCGCAACGCGAGCACATTGCGCACGCCGAGGGTCTTGATCTGCTGGAGCAGTGAGTGAATTTCTTCCTTGGTCGCGCACACGCACGTGAGATGCGCGACGGCCGTGAGACCGTGCTGCTTTTGAATGCGATCCACGATCATCAGCGTTTTCTCGCGCGTGCTGCCGCCGGCGCCGTAGGTCACGGAGCAGTAATCGGGCTTGGCCTGCTTCAAGGCGGGAATGGTTTTTTCCAGCAGATTGCGATCGCCCTCGTCGGTCTTCGGCGGAAAAAATTCAAAGGAAATCACCGGCTTGCCCGCGGCGATCTTCGCGGCGTAAATGTCCCGCACCAACTCCGCGCGTGTTTCAACGTTGTTGCTCATGATTCAGAGAAACTATTGTCGCAGCGAAAATACTGGAAGGCGGCGAGGGATGCAATTAAAAAAATCAACGTATCTGGATGCGATGATATGTTTTTTATTTTCCACGGAGCGCGGCTTTGTGAGCCGCAGCGCGCTCTCGTGCCAGGACGTTTGCGAAATCTGACACTTTGGGTTTGCTGAGTTGCTGCGGGTCGCAGACCCGCGCTCCGTACACTCCCGAAATTAGGACGCTGCCGCCAAGTGTGCATTTTTGGACATGAAGCAAAACGCGGAATGAATCCGCTCCGGTTTTTGCGTTACGGCGCCTTCTTCGGATTCTCGTCGAGTGAGCGGATGGCTTGTTGGAGCTTTCGATCGATCGCCTTCTGGCGTTCAGGGTCCAGCACCTTGCCGCCATCCAGTTCGCGGACGTAAAAGCTGTCGATGGCGGCGCCTTTTTCCGTGAGGATTTTCGCGGCGGATATGTCCAAGTCAAATTCCGTCAGCACTTCCGAAATGGCATAAAGCAAACCGACCCGGTCTTCAGTCTCGATTTCAATCAGCGTGCGCGCTTCGGAGGCTTCGTTGTCGAAATGGATGCGCGTCGGCATTTGTTCGCCTGTGTAAGCCTGGTAGAGCGGACGGTTGATTTTATGCCGGGCAATGAGGGAGTGGAAATCGACGTCCTGGCCGATCAAGACCTTGTTCAACAGCTTCTCAAATTCATCACGCTGGATGCGCTCGGCGAGGCTGCCGGATTTCGCGTCGATCACGAAAAACTCGTCGAGCACGATGCCGTCCGTGCGCGTGAAAATTTGCGCGCTGAGAATGTTCAATCCCATCGCGCTAAAGGAGCCGGCGATTTTGGTGAACAGCCCCGCGCGGTCCCAGGTGCACACCTTCACGGTGTTGTAGCCGCGGTCGGGTTCGTTGTGCCAGTTCACCACGGGCGTCAGCGGATTTTCCTCCTCGGAAATCTGGAGCCGCATGAAGCGGTGCGCCACGATGAGGTCCTCGAAAATTTCCCGCGCGGTGTGAATCTGAAAATACCGCGGCGGCAAGGTGGCGAACAGCGCTTCGAGTTCCTCCTGGCTGATGTGGTCGCCGCCGAGACGGCTCACTTCGTCCATCAGCAACTCCCTTTGCTTTTCCTCGGCGCGAATGAACTCGCTGCCGCCGCTGAGCAGTTGCGCGCCCTTGCTGTGCAGCGTCCACAACAGCGCGTCCTTGAAACCGTTCCAGAGCTTGTCGCTCGTGGCCTGGGCGTCGGAAAACGTGAGCAGCGTCAGCAAATCGAGCGTTTCGGTGTTCTGCACCTGCGCGGCGAAATTCCGAATCACGAGCGGATCATCCAAATCGCGCCGCTGCGAAACGCTGGCCATGAGCAAATGATTTTCCACCAGCACGCGCAGCACATGCGTGGCGCTGCCATCCAGCCGCAACCGCCGCGCCACGCGCATTGCGAGATTCGCTCCCACTTCGGAATGGTTCCCGTGACCGGTCGGCTTGCCGGTATCGTGCAACAGCAGCGCGAGATACAACAGGAATGGGCGCTCCAGTTTTTGCAGGAGTGGCGAATACGCTTCGGTCGCGGCCGTTTTGCCTTCCCAGATTTTGTCCACCTGCTCGAGGCACATGAGCGTGTGCTCGTCCGCGGTGTATTGATGATAGAACTCGTGCTGCACCAGGCAGGTCAGCTTGCCAAATTCGGGAATGTATTTTCCGAGCAAACCAACTTCGTGCATGGCGCGCAAAATCGGCGCCACGTTGCCGCGCTGCGCCAGGATTGCCAGAAAGGTTTCGCGCACGTGCTGGTCGTTCAAAAATTCCCGGTCGGCCAGCGACAACTCCTTACGGATGAGTTGCGCGAGATCCGGGTGCAATCGCAATCCGCGTTGTTGTGCGTAGAGAAACACGCGCATCAACCTGCGCGGTTGATCGCGGAAAACCCGGTTCGATACCGCATGAATTTCATCCTTGATGAATTTGAAGCCATCGACCGGCTCCGGGGCGGTTTTGCGGCGCTTGCCCGGGATCAGCGCCGTGAGCGACGAAATTTTCGACGAAACGAAACCCCGTTGCGGCACCAGCGCCATGCGTTGCTCCAGCGTGCGCGTGATGATGTAAATGTTGCGCGAATGCGTATAGACATCGCGCATGAATTTCTCGATGCGCTTGCTCGGCGAACGGTCCGTGTGCCCGAAATTGTGCGCGATGGCCGGTTGCAGCGCCTTGCTCAGAACGTCCGTGGCGCGGTTCGTGTGATAATGCATGTCCGTACGCACGCGCAGCAGATAATCATAGGCCGCCTCGAGTTGCCGGCGCTCGGCTTCGCTCACGAACTCCTGTTTTTGCAGCTCGTAAAGCGACCGCGTGCCATATTTGAAAAACGTCATCCACAACAAATTCTGGTAATCGCGCAAGCCGCCGCAACCGTTCTTGAGGTTCGGCTCCTGCATCGAAGCAGAGTTGCCGAATTTCGCGCGGCGCGCGGCCTGGTCTTCCAGGCGCATGGTGATGTATTCCTCCACGTGCCCGTTAACGCATTTGTGCAGCAGCACTTTCTGGAACTTTTTGAAGAGCGCTTCATTGCCGGTGATCAGCCGCGCTTCGATCAGCGCCGTCTTCGATTGCATGTCGGTATTGGCCACCGAAACGCAATCCTCGATGCTGCGCACGGAATGGCCGACCTTCAGCCCGAGGTCCCACAGCGGGTAAAGAATGCCATCGATCAGCTTCGCCAAATGCGGCAACGGCTTGCGCCCGCTGACCACCTGGCCGTCGTGCAAAAACATGAAATCGATGTCGCTGTAGGGATTCAATTCCGCGCGGCCATAGCCGCCGATGGCCACCAGCGCGAGCGGCGGAAATTCCTTTTGCGCCTGTTCAGACAGGCTGGCCTTGGCCGCATTCCAGAGATAACGCAGCAACACATCCAGAATCGCCGCGCGCGCCCGGCAGACCTCGCGCCCGCCCGCGCCGGAACGGTGCAGCAGCTTCACGCGATGAGTTTCGACCTTTAAGAACGCTTTGAACCGCGCCAACTCCTGTGTCGGCAACTTGCCCGGCGGCAACGTCAAGCGCGTGGCCGCATTGGCCTCAATTTTTTCCAACAGTGACTGCATGTTCGCGGTTCACTGTGAGTGGAAACGGCGTGGAACGCAAGAAGAGCAATGGAGAATTGAGGATTTGCGATTGCCGGTTGCCGATTTTTTTGACCCGGCCGGGTCCTTCCAATGCTCATCAATCGGCAATCGCCAATCAACAATCGGAAATGGAATTACTCATTGATTCCGCCCTCGCGGGCGAAATCGAGCGGGTGGGGAATTTCTCCGCGCACGGCGAGAATCGTCTCGGTATGATCCGATTCCGGGTGCGCTGAGGAGATCGGCGCGGCAGGCGTGGCCGGCATGAACCCGACAAACAAGCGCACCTGGCTGGCGCGGGTCATGTCCTGCAACCGAAACAACGTTTGACCGACCGAATCCAGCCGTTGCATATCGCAATCGATCAGGACCGCCAGCGCGCATTCCTCGTCCTGCCGATGGCTGATCCACTGCATCAGCCAGTTTTCCGTGTCCGATTCCAGTCCGATATCGCCGCGCAACGACAATACGACCAGCGCCGCGGCGCTCGCGGCCGCCGCCGCCTGCTCGCAGATTTCCGGGAGATGAAACATTTCGAGTTTCCAAAGCGTGAGGCTGAATTCGGCCGCGAGCTGGCAATGGTCCACCACGTGATTGAGAAATTGACGGGCGCGCAATCCAGTGGGCAAATCCTGGTAGACGAGCGCAACCTCGAAGCGCGGCGCTTGCGTGGAGGTGTTGGCGGATTCCTCGTCACAACGTGTGGTGGCTGCATTCATAATGCCTGGTTCGTTGCCGCAGACACTACCCTGCCTCGCGGCCGCGTATTTCACAAGTTTGACTTACTCACCGCCTTTTCACCGCTTATGCACCGGTGAATTGCGCTGGGAGTGGAAATTTTTTCGGCAATTTTCCTGGCGACCCAAGGTGGGATTTTCGCAAACGTCGCATATTTAAGAGGACGCAGGCGGCGTTTGGTTCCCCATCAAAATGAAAAGACCACCGCAATGCAGTGGTCCTTCGCAAACAAGGTCCTGGATTTCGAAGATTACGGGCCGTCCACGCCCGGGCCATCGGCGCCCACGCGATAGAACATGTTTCCGACCGCGCTTAAATCGCGGTAATCGGTGAATGTGATGTCACCGCCGGTGCCGACGAAGCCATCGCGCAAAAGCGTCCACGGACCATTCAAACCGAGGGACCACTCAATGCGATAGGTACGGCCGACGACGGTGTTGAAGGTGATTTGCGGCGGATTTTGGCCGCCTGTCGCCTGCACGGTGAAGGTGGCGTTCGGATCCAGCGGATTCAGCCCGGCAAGGTAATCCTGCCAGACCGCAAGACCATTTCCGTTGGTGTTGATGAGTTCCGCGGCGGCGAAATTATTCGTGAATCCATGAGACTCGAGCCAGGGAATGGGCGTGCCGTGCGGCAGCGGCGGAGCGTTGGAGGTAATGAAGCCGGCCGCGTTTGCCAGCATGAAGCCGTAGAAATTCGTTCCGCTGGTGTTGGTGTAAATAGTGTTGTCCACGTCGAATTCGCTGAATGCGTTGCTGGCCGTGATGGGATCGTGGAACGAGAACGTGAGCAATTTTCCAAAGTCCGCAAACGGAATGCTGTTGGACAGTTGAGAGGAATTCGGACTGTTCAAGGTCAGCCATTGGCCGCCGGCGCCGTCATCGGCCTGGGTCATGGTCCATCCCGCCAGTATTCTGCCCGCATTGGTGTTGTCCAGGGTCACTGTAACGGGCCAGTTGGCGCGATAATGCAGGTGCAGTTGCTCGATATATCGCGGCGCGTAAGTGACGCGCAGGTCAATCGCCGTGGGATTGGTGGCGGCGTTCGGGACCAAACGCAGCGAACCAGCCAGGACATTGCCCGCGATGGCGGTCGGCAGGCAGGGCTGCATGATGTAGTTCGTCGTGAAGAGCAAAACGGTGTTGGTCGTGATGTCTCCCGTCGTCATGTTGGTTACCGTCACGAAATTTGTGCCGCTGACGAACGGTTGCGGATTGGGCGGCGACATCACGGTGATGCCCTGGTAAGTGATTTGGAACGACGGGGTGAACAGGTTGGCTGAACGGTTGAGCGTCGCCCAGCGCAAAACATATTGGCTGCTCAGGTCCTTGCCGATGACGGCAAAACTCAGCGCCAGCGACGACAAATCCGTCGCCTGGTGAAAGCTGCCCAGGGTTGCATCGGAAAGGCTCTGGAGCGTGAACGGTTGCAATTGATCGCCGAAGCCGACGGTGAAGACCTGCACGTTGTTATTGTTGGTCGCGTCGAAAATCACGGTGCCCAGCGTGGCGGTGCTGGAATCGTCGACGCCGTCAGACATCAGGACCACATAATGGTTTTCGTCAGTGTTCGGCGCCCCCAGGGCGAGGACGGCCGCGTCCGCCGCATCCCACGCGCGCGACCCCGCCGGGAAACCTTGAACGAAATTGGTCCAAATCCCGGCAATGGCATTGCTCAGGGATGCCTTGTCCGCCGTCAACGGCGCCACCAATTGCGGCGCTTCATCGTCGCGGTGAAATTCATAAACGCCGATTTGCGACCCCGCCGGCTGTTCACCCACGAAGGACTGGGCGGCCGCGACTTCGGTGTCCACCGCGTCGGATATTCCGTTGTGATTCGTATCGCCATTGGCCAATGTGGCGACGCTTTCGGTGAAATCCAGGACCAGATAGCCCTTGACCACTTTGGAAGAAGCGCGCCGGAGATACACGCCGCTTTCCGAGGGGTCGAGGGGCACGTTGTCTTCGAAGGCCGTCACTCTCATCAAAGACGGCGACGCGACGACCGCGTGCGCCGTCAGCAAGTTGGAGCTATCGAGCATGGAGAAGGTGAATTCAAGCACATAGGGCGAAAAGTAATTGGTCATCAGATTGGTCGTGATGAACAAGCTCCCGACCTGCAGGTTGTTGATATTCAATTGGAGCGTGGCCGTTCCCACCCCCCATTGGTTGGCCGCAAAAATAGGCACATTGTAATTCCCGGCGTAAATCGGAGTGCCGGTGATCGCGCCGCTGTTGGAGTCGACCGCCAGGCCCATCGGCAGGTCCAGCGCCCAAAAATTGCTCGGGGAGTTGTTGGCCTTGATGGTGTAGAGGAAGCCTCCCTGTTCCTGGCCGAAGGCCGTCAATGGACTGGTAATCGAGGGTGCGCCGCTCGCAAGATTCAATGTCAGCGTCTTGCTGCCGGTTCCAAATTCATTGACCGCGCCGAGGGTGACGGGAATCGATCCATTCACCAGCGGAATCCCGGAAATGACACCGGTGGACGGATTCAAACTCAATCCGGCCGGCAATGACAGGGCGCTGAATGTCGACGGATCATTGGTTGCCGTAATGGTATAGCTGAAAGAGACGCCTTGCTTGCCGGAGGCGCTCGCGGAACTGGTGACGACGGGAATGTCATCCGCCAGCGTGAGTATCAGGTTCGTGGAGGCCGTCGTGGAGGCGGCATTGGTGGCAAAGATCGTGATGTCGAAAACGCCTGAAACCAGCGGGATGCCGGTAAACGCCCCACTCGCAGCATTCACACTCAAGCCCGTCGGCAGTCCAGTCGCGCCAAAGGTCACCGGCGGCGTGCCCACGCCCGTAAGCGTGTAATTGAGAGGATGGCCTTGCTGCCCGGTCACGCTGGTCGAACTGGTGATGGCCGGCGCGAGGAATCCCACGTTCAAATTCACCACCTGGCTCGTGATGGAGCCAAACGAATTCGCTACCACCACGTCATAACTGCCGGCGTCAGCCGCGGCTAAATTTTGGATTTGAAACGTGGCTTTGTCGGCGCCGATGATATGGCTGTTGTTCGAAAGGTTTGCGCCATTATGCCGCCATTGGTAAACAAGCGTTGGCTCGCCTGCCGCCGTTACGCTGAAAAGCGCATTGCTTCCCTGCGGACTGGTGACATCGGACGGCTGGGTGAGTATGCGCGGCTTCGCGTCCACCGTCAGCGTGATGATCGAGCTGGTCAACGTTTGCTTGCTGGTGCCGCTCTGATAGGTGACGACCACGTAATAAAAGCCGCCGTTGGGCAGATCCACGTTGGTTAAAATCAGGGACGATTGTGTGCTGACCGTGTTGAAAGGGCCCTGGCTATTGGCGGACATGAACCACTGGTAACCCGTGACGGTTTCCCCTCCCGTGGTGACCACCACCGCGCCGAAAGTCACGTTTTCACCCACCGGCACGGTTATGTTGCCTGGTTGGATATTTACCGTGATATTGGCATCTGCGCGTCCGATTTGGAGAGCAAAAATCGCAAAAAGCAGGAGCTTGGCTGCAAGGCGGGTCAACTTCATAGAGATGATTAGATTTGTCCAACATGGGCGGATGCATCAAGACTAAAATAGTGCTTTGTGTTACATTTTAAGTGCTAATGGCTTGAAATCTCGGCGAACCCTCCTGATGCCAGGGAGTTCAACAATTCTTCACAAAAAGCTTCCCCGGCAATTGCTTCACGAGGCGTTTCATCTCCAGGCTCAGTAACGCCACCGAAACCGCCGAACTCGGCAGGCCCGCCTTGCGAATGACATCGTCGATGCTCAATTCCTCGCCGTCGAGTGCGCCATAGACCTTTTGTTCGTTTTCGCTCAATTCGAGGGCGGGCAAAACACCCGTTTCATTCGCCGAGGGCGGGCGGTTGCTGGCGGGGAACAGGTATTCAAACTCGCTCAAGATGTCCTCGGCGCCTTCGCATAGCTTGGCGCCTTTCTTGATCAACTCATGGCAACCCTTGCTGCGCGGGGAATCAATCCGGCCCGGCACCGCGAACACCTGCCGCCCGTATTCGGTCGCGAAATTGGCCGTGATCAACGCGCCGCTCGTCAGATTCGCCTCCACCACGACCGTCCCAAGCGTCATGCCCGCCACGATGCGATTGCGAATGGCGAAAGATTGCTTGTCCGCCTTGCGATTGAACGGATATTGCGATAGCAGCGCGCCACCCGCCGCGATCCTTTCGAAGAGTTCCTTGTTCTCCGGTGGAAACACAATGTTGATGCCCGTGCCGAGAACGCAAATCGTGCGGCCTTTGCCGGCCAGCGCGCCCTGATGCGCCGCCGTGTCGATGCCCCGCGCGCCGCCGCTCACCACCGTCACGCCCACATAAGCCAGTTGATACGCCAGCTTGCGCGCCACCTCGATGCCGTAATGGGTCGTCATCCGCGACCCAACCATCGCCACGCCGTTTTTATCCTTGGGCAACAATTTGCCTTTGGAGTACAGCACGATCGGCGGGTCATAAATCTCGCGAAGCAATTCGGGATAGTGCGCGTCGGATTGCACGACAATTTCGCAGCCGAAGTCGGCCACGCGTTTCATTTCCGCGGCGAGATCGACCGACTTTTCCCAATTTACAATGGATTCCGCTGTCTCCTCGCCGATGCCGCGCACGTGAAGGAGTTGGTGCCTGGACGCGCTGAGGATTTTGGGAGCCTCGCCGAAGTGTTCGAGCAATTGCCGGACCCGCACGGGGCCGACGTGCTCAATCATGTTCAACGCCACCAGCGCTTCCCGCGAATCCATGGCGCGTGAATAGCGGGTTTATTTCATAAGGGCAAGAGGAGAAATTCCCGGGTCCAGGGCTCACGCATTTAAAGGTAGCGCGGCCGTCTCGGCCGCGAGTGTCGGCGGCGTCTCGCCGCCAGACGTTGAAACACAACTAAACAGCCATGGATCCTGGCACCGCGACGGCGCCGGAACTCGCAGGCGAGACGCCTGCGCTACAAAATCGGACGGCTTTTGCGAATTTCGGCTTGTTTTTCAATGAAATTAAATGCGTGAGATCTGTTCCCGGGTCAAGGGTTCGACATTCAGCACGCGAAATAGGCGCCTATTAGAGCGCCTGAAGGCCGGCGCAATCCAAGACGTGTCGGGAGTCAATCACGGCTTTCCGCCAGCTTTTGGACTCACGGCGGCCCTCAGGCGCTCTCCACGGCTATGGAGATCCAATGCTCCGATCCGTGGCCCGCTGCGGCCCAATGACCTGGTTTCTCCGTCGCCCCATCATTTGGGGTCAATTCCCCCTAGTATAGCTCCGGCGAAAAGCGCAACGTGTGGATGCGGGGGCGGCGGGACATATTGAAACGGAGAACCAAATGAAAAGCAGACTAGTCGAAAAAGATTACTACCGCGGCCGCGCCCGGGCTGCCCATCCCAGTCTCAAAAGTGGCGAGGGCGCGAAAATTGAAAGATCCGTCACCATCAATCGCTCGCCCGATGAACTCTATTCCTTCTGGCGCCGGTTAGAAAACCTGCCCCGCTTCATGAGCCATATCGAGTCGATTTCCGACCAGGGTGATGGCATTTCGCATTGGGCCATGAAAACGTCCCATGGCCGCACGCTCGAATGGGACGCCCGCCTCATCGAGGATAAACCCGGCCAGATGCTCTCCTGGCAGTCCCTGGAAGGCGCGGACGTCGACAATGCCGGCTCGGTGTGGTTCACGCCTGCCACCGGTGGACGGGGCACGGTGGTCAAAGTGGCCATGAAATACTCTCCGCCGGGCGGAAAAGTCGGCGCCATCATGGCCAAGTTGCTCGGTGACAGCGCCGAAAAGCAACTGGCCGAAGATATGTTCCGCCTCAAAGCGCTGCTCGAAACCGGCGAAACTCCCACCACCGAAGGCCAGCCTCATGGGAACATGTGAGATCGGCACACCGATCAGAAAGGAATTGACCCATGAGAGCACTTTGTTGGCACGGCAAGGAAGACGTCCGGATCGAAAAAGTCCCGGACCCGAAAATTTTAAACCCGCACGACGCCATCGTGCGCATCACGACCACCGCCATCTGCGGCTCGGACCTGCATCTGTTTGACGGTTTCGTTCCCGAAATGGAGGACGGCGATATTCTCGGCCACGAGTTCATGGGTGAAATCGTCGAGATTGGCAGCGAGGTCAGAAATCTTCAGATAGGCGATCACGTGGTCGTGCCGTTCACGATTTCATGCGGGAGCTGTTTTTTCTGCCAGAAAAAATTGTGGGCGTTGTGCGACAACACCAACCCCGCCGCGCATGAGAATGAATTGATGAACGGTTACCCCGCCGCCGGCTTGTACGGCTACTCGCATATGTTCGGCGGTTATGCCGGCGGGCAGGCGGAATACGTCCGCGTTCCGTTCGCCGATGTGGGGCCGCTGAAAGTCCCCAATGGCATCCCCGATGAAAAAGTGATTTTCCTCTCGGACATTTTTCCGACCGGCTATCAGGCGGCGGAAAATTGCAACATCCAGCCCGGCGACACCGTCGCGGTGTGGGGCTGCGGACCGGTCGGGCAATTCGCCATTCGCAGCGCTTTTCTCCTCGGAGCCGAGCGCGTCATCGCCATCGATGACGTTCCCGAGCGCCTCGAAATGGCCCGCCAATCCGGCGCGCACACCATCCACGCCAACGGCACCACGTTTGAGGAACTCAAGGAAATGACCGGCGGCATGGGCCCGGATTCGTGCATCGACGCCGTCGGCCTCGAAGCGCACGGCAGCACTGTCGACGCGAAATTGGACAAAGCCAAAGCCTCCGTGAAACTCGCCACCGATCGTCCGCATGTGCTGCGCCAGGCCATCCATGCCTGCCGCAAAGGCGGCACGGTTTCCGTGCCCGGAGTTTACATGGGCTTTCTCGACAAATTCCCGTTCGGCACGGCCTTCGCCAAAGGCCTCAACGTCCGCATGGGCCAGACGCACGTGCAAAATTATATGCGCCCATTGCTCAAACGCATTGAGGACGACGACATCGATCCCTCCTTCGTCATCACGCACCGCTTGGGTTTGAACGATGCACCCGAAGGCTATCGCACCTTCCGCGACAAGCACGACAAATGCATTAAAGTCATCTTGAAGCCGTGAACTTCATGTAGCGGCGGTCTGTGACCGCTGCAATTTTGAATATTGTGACGAGTTGCGCCTGAGCATCGCCATCTCCGAGCGCCGTTAGGCGCGGCATCTTTGTAGTCATTGCCCGACAGAAGCATCAAGCCCCGTTAGGGGCAACATCGTTCGAATTATGCCGCCCCTAACGGGGCTCGATTTTTATATCCATTGGTTTGCTCCAAAGATGTCGCGCCTAGCGGCGCTTATGCAATGCAACTACTCAGCGTGGCAGGGCGCGTCACCCCGGGCGCGCCGTCGGAAACCCGGACCAATCGGTTTCGAAAGATCTGCGGCGCGCGGAGCGACCCGCCCTACCGGCCACCATCAAAACAACTTAATCTGCGCCCGGTCTTTCGCGATGCTTTCCGTCAGGCTGGCCACGCGAAAACTCCGGCGCTCGATGATGTGCTTGTCCACGGAGGGATCATACGGCACCGGGTAATTCCCGTCGTAGCACGCCATGCAGAATGAATCTTTCGGCAAACCCGTTGCCTTTACCATTCCCTCCTGCGAAAGATAATGGAGCGAATCCGCATTGAGATACTTGCGGATTTCTTCGATCGAATAATTCGCCGCCATCAGCTTGGTGCGATCCGGGAAATCGATGCCGTACACGCACGGATTCATGTGCGGCGGGCAGCTCACCAGCACGTGGACTTCCTTCGCGCCGGCTTCCTTGAGATTATTCACGCGCGTCTTGCACGTCGTCCCGCGTACAATCGAATCATCCACCACGATCACCCGCTTGCCCTTCACGAGTTCGCCAATGAGGTTCAGCTTCACCCGCACATCGAAATCGCGAATCAATTGCGATGGCTGCAAAAAACTCCGGCCCACGTAATGGTTCCGAACGAACGCCATTTCGAACGGAATGTTCGATTCCAATGAATAACCAAGCGCCGCGCAATTGCCGCTGTCCGGCACCGGCACGACCAGGTCGGCTTTGATTGGATTTTCGCGCGCCAATTGCCGCCCCATTTCCACGCGCACTTTGTACACGTTGCGATTGGTAATGGTGCTGTCCGGCCGCGCGAAATAAACGTATTCAAAAATGCAGAACGCCCGCCGTTGCTGCTCCGGGAATGCCTGGATGCTCGTCAGCCCTTCCTCATTGATGATCACGATCTCGCCCGGCTCCACGTCCCGGATAAATTTCGCATGAATCAAATCCAGCGCGCAGGTCTCGCTCGCCAGCACCCACGCGTCGTCAATTTTGCCGATGCACAACGGCCGGAACCCATGCGGATCCCGCACGCCGATCAATTCCTTTTCCGTCATGATCACCAGCGAATATGCGCCCTCGATCTGCCGCATCGTGTGCATGAGATGATTGCCACTGCCGTTGAAACTTGGCTGGGCCATCAGGTGCAGGATGATTTCGCTATCGACCGTCGTTTGAAAAATGGAGCCGCGCTGTTCGAGTTCCTCGCGGAGTTGCGCCGCGTTGGTCAGGTTGCCGTTGTGCGCGATGGCGATTTGCCCGCGCGCGCAATCCACCGTCAGCGGCTGGGCGTTGCGCAAATGCGATGAGCCGGTTGTGGAATAGCGCGTGTGGCCCACAGCCCGGTCTCCGGCCAGGCTTTTCAGGATATCGCCGTCGAAAATTTGCGGCACCAGGCCCATGCCGCGATGAACGCGAAATTGTCTGCCGTCGCTGGTGACGATCCCCGCGCTTTCCTGGCCGCGATGTTGCAGCGCGTAGAGGCCGTAGTACGTGAGTTGAGCGGCGTTGGGATGGCCGAAAACGCCGAAGACTCCGCAATAATGTTTGGGGTAATGCTGCATGCTACTGCTGGCTGCTCAAGCGAGCGCTAGTGTGGCACCGATTGCAGGCCGGTTCAAGCCGCCTTGCAAAGAATTTATTCACAAAATGTTGAATGCGAGGGCGGCCGAAAAATTCTTTTTATGGGCCGCACGGCGGGGCTTTTCAAAGAGCGGCACGCCGCGGTGGGAAAGGCAAACGCCTTGATCAATCCGGATTCTGCTGCAGCCAGTTCGTCAAATGCTGGCCCCAGGCGTTCCAGTCATTCCCGTAATCCTCGCCCAGATACAGTTCAAGCAGATCCTTGGCTTCATCGCTCTTGGCATGATTCGGGTCGCTGGCGATGTCCAGCAGCAGGGGCAACTTCAGCGAATTGGGACGGTTCAAAGCGTCCGCGAGCAATTCATCCAGCACGCCGTCGGACAATTTATCGTCCTTTGCCATGGCGGCAAGCGGCGCGTAATCTTCATCCTCAACGAGATTCGAGAGGTGCTGCGCCACTTCCTCCTGGCCATCCGGCGGCAATTTCGGAAACAGGGCGTAAAGCTGCTGCACTTTGTTGGTGTCCGGATCATCCGAACCCACGATGTCGTCAATTTCATCCTCCCAATTCGTGTCCACGTTCGACGCATTCGTCATCGCCGGCGCGACATTGCTTGGCTGCATCGCAACCACTGGTTCCATCGGCACGATGGGCGGCGCCTCGGCCTGGGCCGGCTGCACCGGCCTAAACGGATGGGTTTCCGGAGTTGGGCCGGCAGGCACCTGAGTTCCGGCATCTGTCCCGGCTTGCGCGACGGCGGGCGGCGTGAAGCGCGGCCCGTGGCCGGCCAATAGGCCGACCCCGACTCCGACGGCGACAATGCCCAGGACAACCCCGGCCGCTATCACAATCTTCGAACGCATAATATCAGGAATTGTCGCTCAAATTCGACCCCCAACGCAACTCGAATTCAGCCGGTCCAATACGCCCGGCTGCAACTTGCCACGCGCACCGGAGCGCGGCTGTGCTGAAAGCCGGCCGCAGCACGCGAGCCTTTGCTGATGTTTATCGTTCAGGTTAAATGACACCGCTGCGACTGGTCTCCGACACAGTCGCGCTCCAAAATGGTGCGGGTTGCAAATTGCACCCAATACGCGCTCACACAGCGCTGCCCGTTCACGTCTGAAACTGCAGTTCATACAATCTCTGATAAACGCCGCCGCGCTGGATAAGTTCCGCGTGTTTGCCCATTTCCACGATGCGCCCTTCGCTCATCACCACGATCACGTCCGCTTTTTGGATCGTGGACAGGCGGTGAGCGATGCAAATGGTGGTGCGGCCCACCATCAATTTCTCCAATTGCTCCTGAACGGCGCGCTCGGATTCGGCATCGAGGGCATTCGTAGCCTCGTCCAGGATCAATATCGGCGCGTTTTTCAAAATGGCCCGCGCGATGGAAATGCGCTGGCGCTGGCCGCCGGAAAGGGCCACGCCCTTTTCGCCCACAACGGCGTCATAACCCTTCGGCTTCTCCAGAATGAACTGGTGCGCGTTGGCCCGGCGGGCGGCGGCTTCGATTTCCCCATTTTCTGCTCCGGGACGGCCCACCGCAATGTTACCGCGAATGGTATCGTGAAAAAGAATCGTTTCCTGCGTCACGATGGCGATTTGTCCGCGCAATTCCTTCATGGCCACCTCGCGAATATCCATGCCGCCGATCCGCACCGCGCCGTTTTGCGGGTCATAAAATCGCGGCAAAAGATTGGCCAGCGTGGTTTTTCCAGAGCCGCTGCTGCCGACGAGCGCCACGAGCTGCCCAGCCTTCACCGTGAGAGTGATCCCGCGCAAGACCGGCTTCTCGCCATAGCTGAAACCGATGTTTTCGAAGCAAATGTCCGCGTTCGCGGCGGTGAGAGCTTTCGGCGATGCCGGCTCAGGCATGCTGCTGCCGGTGTCGAGCAATTCAAATACCCGCTGGCTGGCCGCCTGTGCCTGGTGCAATTGATTGTGCAGGCGCGTCAGGTTTTTAATCGGCTTGTAGATGGAAAAAACCGCAAAGAGAAATGCGAAAAAGGTGCCGATCGAAATCTCCCTTTTGTTAATGACAATAAAAAGCAGAATCAACGTGACCCCCACTCCGCCGAGGAATTCCGTCACATTGCCGGGTATTTCGTTGGCCCGCACGACCCGCATGACTTGGCTGACAAATTTCCTGGTGACCGCCCGGAAATCCGCCAGCACCTTGTTTTCAAGATTGTAAGCCTTGATGATGCGATTGCCGGTAAACGATTCGTGCATGAGCTTGGAAAGTTCCGCCGCGTGCGTTTGCATCGCGCGGGCCGATTGCCGGACCTTCCTCGCGTAAATCGAAATCGGGATGATGCATACCGGCAGGACGATCACTGAGATCAGCGTCAGGACGGGCTGTTGAACGAGCAGCAGCGCGGCCAGGAAGATGATCGTCAGAGGATCACTGATCAGCGTCGCCAGCGACGAACCGACGATGGAACGAACGGCTTGGGTATCGTTCGTGACGCGCGAAATCAAGTCGCCGGTATTGGCCTGGCTGAAGAAACTCAGCGGAAGACTTTGCAAGTGAGCAAAAACATCCGTCCGCAGGTCAGCGATGGCGCGCGTCGAAGCCCAGTTCACCAGGTAAACGTTCAGATAGTTGAACAGGCTCCGAAAAAACATGATCGCGGGGATCGACAAAATCACAATAATAACGAGCCCTTCGGAAGCCGCGATCTTCGATGGCAAATGATGGATCAATTTTTCTACCAAAGGACGGAGAACCGCCGGCACCTTGTCGAGTTTGAAGGACATGTCGACTGACTCGTTTCCCTGCTGCGTGGCGAAAATGAGGTCCACGCCCATTTTCACAATGAGGTAGAGCATGGCATTGGTGGCAGCCAAAAGAATGCCGGACACCAACCCCATAATGAGCCGCGCCTTGTAAGGGGTCACATAAGTCCAAAGTCGGCGCAGAAAAGAAATCATCCCGCGCAGCTTATGTCGGCGGCCAGCATGATGAAAGCGAGTTTTTGGGCGCTCGCTCTTTGAAATTAACCATTTGGGCCTTTGAAGCGCCGGAGGGCGGCGGCCCTCCGCCGCTTTGGTAACCGCAACCTTGTCCGCAGCTCACAATGTGCTCCTGTCCCCCGCAGTGCGTCAGCCGAGAATTCCTATGGTAATAAACCGACTCGGCCACTTTTTAATCGACTGCCGCAGCCTTTTTACAAATAGTGAACGCCCGCTCGGGTGGTGTGCGGACTTCGCGAGCGGCACGGACCGGCTTGCACTTGATATGATCGTTTTTTTGCACATTCCAAAAACCGGAGGCACCTCGTTTCGGTACATTTTGGAAAACAATTTCGGAATGCGCCATTGCCACGCGGGCCACGCCGGCGAGGCGGATTTCAGCGAGTCGGACTTGCGATTGGCCAGGAGAGTTTTCCCCTCGCTGCGCAGCATCGCCGGCCACAACCTCGTGAACCCGGCGCGTCTGTCGTTTCGCGACCCTTTTTTTGTCACCATCCTGCGCGACCCGGTCGCGCGGGTGATCTCATACTATGCCCAGCTCAAACGGCGCTGGAAATCGGACTTCGATTTTGAAAAGGCGCTCCGCGAGTGGGGCGAGCTGGAAAACCTTCACGTCAAACTGATGGCCGGCGAACGGAACCTCGACAAAGCGAAAGTTTTTCTGGAAAAACAATGCGGGTTCGTCGGGTTCACCGAAAAATTTGATCTATCGATGCGCGTCTTCGCCCGCCTCAGTCCGATCCAACTGGACGTGAATTATCAAAAACGCCGGATCACGACCGATAAATCCACCAAAAACAAACTGCAGACCGATTCGCGATTGATGGAGCTGGCGCGGGAAGTGAACCATTTGGATGTCGAACTCTACGCCTTCGCCCTGGCCGAAGTTTTCCCACGGCTATGCGAAAAAGCCGGAATCCGGCCCACGGACGAACTGCCCCGGTTGGACACGCAAGAGGGATTCCGATTCAAATACGCCTTTGGCCGCTTCTACAACCGCGTTGTTTATCGCGAACTCGCCAGGCGGCGCCGGCGGAAAAGCTCTGCTGCGTCGTGAGTTTGTGTGGGGATCGACGTTAAAATTCACCGAAAGAGTTCGCGCATTGAGCGCCTGAGCCATCACATACCGGTGGCAGTATTCGACGAGAGACGCTGGAGCAACTTCCCCCTCTCCCATCGGATGGGAGGGCCGGGGTGAGGGTTTGGGGCTGGGGTGAGGTCTCGGGTTCGTCGGGAGGATTGCTTCGAATCTTTTCCGCGGAAAGCTTAGAAACTCTCGAATTGAATAACACAAACATTGTCATTTAGATTTTCAGCCTGATGAAATTTTCATTGTTCGAAAACCTCGCCGGCGGCGGCTCCTGAAACGCCATGGTCTTTTCGCGTCAACCGCCGTTTTTGTTTGTTCACATCGACAAAGCGGCCGGCTCCAGCATCGCCATCGCGTTGCAACCGATTGCATCGCGCCCCAAACGCAGCCGATGGCGGCGGCGGCTCATGTGGCTCGGCCCGCTGAACCGGCTTGGCCTGTATCGCGCGCTGGAATTTCCGGCGCACGCCTACGCCATCCACGCCAAACGCTGTCTGCCTCCAGCCGTGTATGACAACCTGTTCAAATTCGCCTTCGTGCGCAATCCCTGGGACCGGCTCGTCTCCCGCTACGCCTATCTTCTGAACAACGAAAAACACCCGCGCCATGAATTCGTCCGGCGCATGAAAACTTTCGATGATTACGTCGCGTGGGAAATGCGGCGCGGGAAATTTTTCCAGCATACCTACGTCACCGCCGCGGGCGGAAAGCTCATCGTGGATTTCATCGGCCACTACGAACGTTTGAGCGAAGATTTCCAAAAAGTCTGCGCCCGGCTGGGCGTGAAAGCCGAACTGCCGCGAACCAACGCCTCCTCGCATCGGGACTACCGCACCTATTATTCGCCCTCCGCCCGCGATCTCGTCGGAAACTATTTCCAGCGCGACATCGAATTATTCGGCTACGATTTTGATGGGCTAAAGGAAGACGGAACCAAAGCATAAGGGAGCGCAGCCGCCTCGGCTGCAGTTCGGCGCGCCTCGCACCGAACGGTTGTGGCGTAGCAGGCGCTGAACGGCAAAACATTTTCATGCGCAACCGTGAGCCGAGCAGGGCAAACGCATCTTAATTGCTTTATTTTCCGCTTTTTTTATTAACACCGTGGCTTTAGCCCGGTGTAAACGGAGGCCGGAACATCATCAGCCGTTTTCAATGGCTTCTGGCTGGTTGTGCAAAGCCGTTGGAAACGGCTAAAAGTCCTTCTGACATCCTTGCTACGCCGGGCTAAAGCCACGGTGTTAGTGAAATTTAGATGCGTGAGCCGAGGGCTTCCCGTTGACAAACCAGATACCCGTTCTCAGCGTTAATTCGAGAACGATTTGAACGGCATTGGTTGATGCTAAATGGAAATAAAAAACCGGGCTAGTCGATCAGGAGATGACCGAAAAGCCCGGGGAATTTTCGAAATAGTACAAGAGTGGGATAACGGAGTTCTTCAGTTCTGTTCTGTACTTCAAGCAGAACCAAAATCACAAATTCACAAAGAGCATTGCCCAAAATTAACAATGGGTCGTAAAGAAATTAAATCATCGCTCGCGGTCGGTGTCAAAGGGGGTTGGAAAAGTATTAAGCTCGGTTGATATTCAAATAAGAAAAGGGACTGCATTTCCTCAGAGGCGGGATGAAATAAGCGGCCCGAACGAAGATGAAAAGTTCGTCATCTTTTTTGTAAAAAAATTTGCGAACATTCCTGTTTACAGGTACCAAGTGGTTGTTAGTATCCGCCTCTGCGACCGCAGGTGAGAATGTCATGAAAAAAATCGAAGCCATTATCAAGCCGTTCAAGTTGGAAGATGTAAAGGAAGCTTTATCCTCGCTCGGCGTCGAAGGCATGACCGTGTCCGAGGTCAAAGGCTTTGGACGGCAAAAGGGGCACACGGAAATCTACCGGGGCAGCGAATACACAGTCGATTTTTTGCCCAAACTCAAGCTCGAAGTCGTACTCGCGGACGCAACCGCGGAGGCGGCGGTGGATGCGATCGTCAAGGCGGCCAAGACCGGCAAGATTGGCGATGGCAAAGTTTTCGTGAGTTCCATCGAAAACGCCGTTCGCATCCGCACTGAAGAGACGGGCGAGCAGGCCGTCTAGTACTGTCCGATTGTCATTTAATTGTTCGTCCGTTGCCGAAACAAAGTCCGGGCGACAGCGTTTGACATAAAGAGAAAGCTGAATTCCATGAGCACACCCAAAAGCGTACTTGAATTGGCTAAAAAAAGCGGGGCGAAGATGGTGGACATCAAGTTTGTGGATACCTTCGGAACCTGGCAGCACTTCAGTTGTCCCATCGCCGAATTAACCGAGGAAGTTTTCGAGGAAGGCCTTGGCTTTGACGGTTCCAGCATCCGCGGCTGGAAAAGCATCGAAGCGTCCGACATGCTGGCCATGCCCGATCCCAACACGGCGTTTATTGATCCTTTCTGCGCGGTGCCGACGCTGTCGTTGACTTGCACCATCTCTGAAACCGGCACCAAGGAATCCTACAGCCGCGATCCGCGCGCCATTGCCGCGCGCGCCGAGCGGCATTTGATTTCCACCGGCATTGCCGACCAGGCGTTTTTCGGGCCGGAAGCCGAGTTTTTCATCTTCGATAATGTCCAGTTCGACACCCGCAGCAACGGCACGTTCTACTCGGTTGAATCCGAAGAAGCCGTCTGGAACACCGGCCGCGATGAAATGCCAAATCTCGGCAATAAAATCCGGCACAAGGAAGGCTATTTTCCCGTCTCGCCCGCCGACACGCAGCAGGACATCCGCACGGAAATGTGCCTGGTGATGGAGGAATTAGGCGTGAAAATCGAGCGGCAGCACCACGAAGTGGCCACCGCCGGCCAGGCGGAAATCGATTATCGCTTCAACACGCTCGTGACCGCCGCCGACTGGATGATGATTTATAAATACGTGGTAAAAAACGTGGCCAAGAAACATGGCAAGACGGCCTGTTTCATGCCCAAACCGCTCTTCGGCGATAATGGCAGCGGCATGCACACGCATCAAAGCCTCTGGAAAAAAGGCAAACCGCTCTTCGCCGGCAAGGGATACGGTGGCCTGAGCGAAATGGCGCTGTATTATATAGGCGGTTTGCTGAAGCACGCCCGCGCGCTATGCGCGATTTGCAATCCGACGACGAACAGCTACAAGCGCCTCGTTCCCGGCTATGAAGCGCCGGTGAATCTCGCATATTCCGCCCGGAATCGTTCCGCTGCCGTCCGCATTCCCACCTACAGCGAGAATCCAAAGGCCAAGCGCATCGAATATCGCCCGCCAGATCCCGCCGCCAATCCCTACCTCGCGTTCGCGGCGCTGTTGATGGCCGGTCTCGACGGCATCCAAAACAAAATCAAACCCGGCGAACCGCTCGATAAAAACATCTACGAACTGCCGCCGGAAGAACTGAAGAAGGTTCCGAACGTCGCCGGCAGCCTGAGCGAAGCGTTGGAATGCCTCGAAAAAGATCACGCGTTCCTGCTGAAGGGCGACGTCTTCACGAGCGATTTCCTCGACATGTGGATCAGCACGAAGCGCAAAGAGCACGATGCGATTCGGCTGCGTCCGCATCCGCATGAGTTTTTTCTCTACTACGACGTGTAGAGAAATTTTTTCCAAACAGCGCCTCTTTCGCGAGGCGCTTTTTTCGCCAAAAAATTTGGAAAAAGGCCGATTTTATTGATCAAAATACGCTGTGAATAACTCGTGAACAAAAGTTAATATGTTGTTCTCGTAAGTTCTGGAAGCAATGACTAGAAAAAGAGCCGGCAACGGAAAAAGTTTCGCCGCTGGGGACAGCCGGAAAAAACAAAAAATTTAACGTCTGGATTTTTCGTCGCAAGTTGCTTATTGATTATGAGTTGCGTCTTTCACCAAAAACAAAATTTTTCTCAAAATTCACGCGGGCATTTGATTTTATTGGCGGAAACTAATTTTGGTGTTAAAACGGGCGCGTCAAACGTCATCACAGCCTTGTTAAGAAGCTAGGTGAATAAAATGCCCAAAAATTGGGCTTTTTGAGACACAAAAATGCAAGCTTCCGGTGAGAAAATTTGGGATTTCGCGCAGCAACATCTCCGCTCGATGTTGAGCGCGGACACGTTCAAACTCTGGTTCGAATCGCTGCGCGCCGCTGCTCTCGAGGGCAACACGCTCGTTCTTGAAGTTTCCAATGACTTCTGCGAAGTCTGGCTCAAGGACAATTACATGGGCCTCCTTCAGGACGTGGTCGCGCTCGCAGCCGGACGCCAGTTGCAAATAAAATTCAAAGTTGGCGTCGGCAACGGCGCTCCCGCGTCCGCGCCGATCCCCGTGGCGCCCAAACCAAAGGCCGTCGAGCCTCCCGTCGAGCGAAATTCGCATCATTCCGATTTGAATTTCAATCCGAAGAACACGTTCGACACCTTCGTCGTCGGCAACAACAACAATTTTTCCTACGCCGCCGCTCTGGCCGTCGCCCAATCACCCGGCAAATCCTACAACCCGCTGTTCCTCTACGGCGGCGTCGGTTTGGGCAAGACACATTTGCTGCACGCCATCGGCCAGCACGTGTTCAACAGCAAAAAAGGCGCGCGCGTCGCGTATGTCTCCTCGGAAAAATTCACCAACGAGTACATCGACGCCATCCAAAACAATCTTTTGGTGAAGTTCCGCCGGAAATACCGCCAGACGGATGTGCTGCTGATCGACGACATTCAATTTCTCGCGGGCAAGGAGCGGATCCAGGAGGAGTTTTTCCACACCTTCAACGCCTTGCACGAAAGCCACAAGCAAATCGTGCTGACCTGCGACCGGCCGGCGAGCGAAATCCAGAATCTCGAGCATCGCCTCGTCTCGCGCTTCGAATGGGGCCTGGTCACCGACCTGCAGCCGCCGGATATTGAAATGCGCCTGGCGATTCTGAACAAGAAGGCGCAGATCATGGGCGTGACGTTGCCCGAGGAAATCATGAATTTCCTCGCGAACCGCATCCGCACGAACATTCGCCGCCTGGAAGGCGCGCTGATCCGCGTCGCTTCCTACGCTTCGTTGACTGGCAAGAAGTTGAGCATCGAAGTCGTTGAAAGCCTGTTGCGCGAAGTGCTGCATGAGGAAGGCCGTTTTTCGATCAGCATCGAAGTCATTCAGAAAAAAGTCGCGGAACATTTCGATATTCGCCTGGCGGACATGACCAGCAAGCGCCGCCCCGAAAACATTGCTTTCCCGCGCCAAATCGCGATGTTCCTGTCGCGTCAAATGACCGAAAGCTCGCTCAGTTCCATCGGCGAAGCCTTCGGTGGCCGCGATCACGGCACCGTGCTCCACGCCTGCCGCCTCGTGAAAGATCGCATGGAAGTCGATTCCAGCGTCCGCCAGGTCGTCAGCTACCTCGAAAAGCAGTTGATGCGGTGACAATAGTGGCACGGGCGTCTCGGCCCGTGCGATTCTTGCTCAAACATCCGTTGTCCGCGCCGATCAGGAGATCGGCGCTCCAAAACTTGTTCCGGCCGGCGGAAACTGATTCCTCTGCCCGTCATTCCCCTGCTTTATCCGAAATAACTTTTTGCTTTTCCGGCGATTTATGTTTCCTTGCGCGTGACTTATGCCGGCAATCGAAGTCAACGGCCTCTCCAAAGCATTCCGGACCTACAAAAAGCTCCCCGGATTCACCGGCGCCATTCGCGGGCTGATTCATCGCCAGTACGAGCAAACCGTGGCCGTCAAAGGGGTCAGTTTCACGGTCGAACGGGGCGAACTGGTTGGTTTTCTTGGCCCAAACGGCGCCGGAAAAACCACCACGCTGAAAATGCTTTCCGGCCTGCTCTACCCGACCAGCGGCTCGGCCAAAGTGCTCGGTTACACGCCCTGGGAACGCAACGATGGTTACCGCCGGCAATTCGCGCTGTTGCTTGGCCAAAAAAACCAGCTTTGGTGGGATCTGCCCGCGCGCGAATCGCTCGAACTCAACGCCAAAATTTACGGCATTCCGGACGATGCCCTCGAACGCACCGTCACGGAAATGACCGAACTCCTGGGCGTGCGCGACAAGCTTAACGTGGCCGTGCGCGAGCTGTCCCTGGGCGAGCGCATGAAAATGGAACTCATTGCGTCCCTCTTGCATAAGCCCAAGATCCTGTTCCTCGATGAGCCAACCATCGGCCTCGACGTGGTTTCGCAAAAGACCGTCCGCGAATTCCTGCGCGAGTACAACGCGAAGCACCAGACCACCATCCTGCTGACAAGCCATTACATGGCGGACATCCAGGAACTGTGCCAGCGCGTCATCATCATCGATCGCGGCGCGATTTCCTTCGATGGCCAATTGAGCGACGTGGTGGACCGCTTCGCTGATTTCAAGCTCATCACCATTCAATTTGACGGCACAGCCGCGCATTCCGCCGAGGCGATGGCCAAATACGGCGAAATGGTCGAGCACAGCCCCGGTTCCCTGACGTTGAAAGTGAAACGCGACCGCGTGATTCCGGTCTGCAAAGCTTTGCTCGACGAAATGCCTGTCAGCGATATCGATATCCAGGAAGTCCCCATCGAGGAAGTCATCCGGAAAGTCTTCGCGCACTGACATAGTGGCATGGGCGGCTCGCCTGTGCCACTAATCATTCATTGCGGATCAATCGCATACCCGGCATTGCGAAAGCGTTGCAGCTTGTAAATCAACGCCCGCCGGCTGATGCCGAGCGCCTTCGCCGTCTCAGTGCGGTTGTAATCGTGCTTCCGCAGCGCCTGCAGGATGGCCTGCCGCTCGATTTCCTCCAGTTGCTGCGCGTCGGATGGCGTTTGCGGCGCGTTGGGATGCTGGCCGGCCTCGCGCACCTTGGTCGGCAAATGCGTGGGCAGGATCAATTCCCCGCGCGCCAGCAACACCGCGCGTTCCATGGCGTTGCGCAGCTCGCGCACGTTGCCCGGCCACGCATACGCTTCCAGGCACACCGCGACCGCATCCGAAAACCGCGCGCGGCCCTTGGCAAATTCCGTGATGAACCGGCTCGCCAGGGGCAAAATGTCCTCGCGCCGTTCGCGCAACGGCGCGATGTTCAATTCCACCACGTTCAAGCGATAGAACAAATCCTCGCGGAACCGGCCGTTCTTCACCTCGTCTTCGAGCAATTTGTTGGTCGCGGCGAGGATGCGGGCATTCGTCCGAATTTCGCGATTCGAGCCGACGCGCTGAAACGTGCCGTTTTGCGTCACGCGCAAGAGCTTGGCCTGAAGCTGCGGGGACATTTCGGCGATTTCATCGAGGAAAATCGTGCCGTCGTTGGCATCTTCAAAACGCCCGATGCGTTGGGCCTGCGCGCCCGTGAACGCGCCCTTTTCGTGGCCGAACAGCTCGCTTTCCAGCAGCGTTTCGGGGATTGCCGCGCAATTCACCTTCACCAACGGCCCTCCCGCGCGCGCGCTCCAAGCGTGAATCACATCCGCGAGAACCTCCTTGCCCACGCCGCTCTCGCCGGTGATCAGCACGCGCGTGTCGGACGGCGCAATCAGCGAGGCGTCACGAAACACCGCCATCATCAACACGCTGCGCGCCACCACGTCCTCCGGCAGCGGCCGGTCTTCGCCGTAACGCAGGGGAATGCTTTTCGAAACGCCGGTCGTGTTCTGGACGGAAGTGAGCAGTTCATCCAAATCGATGGGCTTGGCCAGGTAATTCACCGCGCCATCGCGCATCACCGCCACCACGTCGCGCACGTCCGGGAACGCCGTCACGAGCAGCACGGGAACAGTGATGTGTTCCTTGCGCGCCTGGCGAAGCGTCTCGATGCCGGTCAGGCCGGGCATCCGCACGTCGGAAATCATCATAGCGAAATGGCCGCCGCGCAGCGCCTCCAACGCGCCCTCGCCCGAGTCCACCACGGCGGTATCGAAGCCCTGGCTCTTGAGAAACGAATTCAACAGGCTCCGCTGGCCGGGATCATCGTCCACGATGAGAATGCGCGGGGTGTGCGAACCGTCGTTGCCGGATTCAGGCATATGCACAAGCTATGCGAATCAGGCGACTACTTTCAAGTGAGTGATGCGAAAGACCGCGCCTTGGGGTTCGTTGCCGAGGCACTCGATTTCCCAGCCGTGCGCGAGCACGATCTGCTGGACGACGGCGAGGCCCAGGCCGGTGCCCTTTTGATGCGTGGTGAAGTAGGGCTTGAAAATTTCCTTCCGCCGCTCGGGCGGCACACCTGGGCCATTGTCGCGAATTTCCAAAAACGCCTCCGGCCCTTTCTTGCCGCTGACCACCTGGATTTCGCCACCGGTGCCCAGCGCCTGCACCGCATTGAGCAGCAAGTTAAACAACATCTGCCGGAAAAGCTGCTCATCGGCTTCAACCGATACCGGCTCGCCTTTGACTTCCAGCTTCACCTTCTTTTCCTCCAAATCGAAATTCAGCGCGCGCACCACTTCCTGCACCGCCGCATGCAGCGGCAGCACCGCGCGGCGGATTTCACGTGGACGCGAGTAATTGATGAATTCATTCAATTGCGCCGTCACCTTGTCCGTCTCCTGGACGATGGCGCTGGATTTCTCCTTGATTTCCGGAGTCGCATCCGGCTGGCGGGAAAGCATTTGCGCCATGCCTCGAATAATGTTCAGCGGGTTGCGCGTTTCATGCGCCAGACCGGCGGCAGCGAGGTTCATTTCCCGCAAGTGCGTGTTCATTTCGCTCGCGCGCACCAGCCGGATTTGCAATTCGGACGTCCGCGACACGGTGCGCCACGCCAGCCCGAATCCAGCCGCGGAGATGCTCGCGAAAAACACGATCACAAACCGCAGCCAAAGATCCTCGGTGCACACCGTCCGATATTTCTCGGTGGACATGACCAGGACCAAGCCGTGCAATTCACGCTTGGCCGAGAATTGCCTGAAGGCTTCCTCGCTCATCCAGGGCGGGCGGCGTCCGCCGCGACGCCCGCGCGGTCCTCCTTCATCCGGCGGCGGTCTGCCTTCTTCGCGCTCCGGGCGGCGGGTTTCGGGCGAATTGGCCGCGTTGGTCGAAGCGCTTCCGGTTCCGTTTGTCCCGGTCGATTCGGGCCGCTGAAATTCGCGCCCGCGCATCTCGTTCGTAAAATCGCGGCGCGGCGGTATCACGATGATATTGTTTGTATCGCCCTCAGCCGCGATGCTGACGCCATAAACGGGGTTCACAAACGTCACCGCATTTTGGCCCCAGTACTCGCCTTCGTGCATGACGGTGGGAACCGGGTAATTGGTGTCACCCACCGAGACCACCGGGTCGCCCGCTGAGTTCAGCAATGTCACACCGAGCAATTCGCTTGGGCGGACGAGTTCGTTGGTGTGGCCGGTGACCAGCAGGTTCAGCACCGGCTCAAGCCGGTCCTGGAACACCGCCGCGCGAAACCGCAAACCGCGGATCGTGGCGCTCAGGAAGTTGGCAATCACCCCCGCGCGCCCGCGCAATTCGGTTTTCGCGGCTTCCTGGACCCGCACATGTTCCTCCACCTGCCACCCGACCACGAGCAGCCAGAACACGAGCAGGAAGCCGTAAATAGCAGTGCTGCGTCGCGAGAGGTCCATGGGATCTACGTCACGGTACTAAAATCCCTTTTTGGGGTCGAACTTTTTCTGCGGCACCTTTTCCAGGAACCGGTCCAATTCCTCCTCGGAATAGGTCTTTGGAACGAGCATGTGCTCCCGTTCCGAGTTGCTGAGGCCCGCAAGTTCGCCGGGCGCTCGAATCACGTGCGGCGTCAGGAAAATCAACAGCTCGGTTTTCTCGCTGCTCGTCGTCTTGTGTTTGAACAGGTTGCCCAGCAGTGGGATGTCGCCCAGCAACGGTATCTTGGTGACAACCTCGCCGCTGTCATTGCGCATCAATCCGCCGATGACCACCGTCTGGCCGTCCGGCGTAATCACCACCGTATCCGCCGAGCGAACGTCAATCACCGGCGCGTTCACCCCGGCGGAAATGGGAACCGATGTGGAAGGATCAATCGACGATGTCGACGGCTGCACAATCATTTGCACCAACCCTTCCCGCGTGATGTACGGCGTGACTTTCAAAATAATGCCCACGGGCTGATAACTGACCGAGTTGATCGCGTTGCCGAACGTGTCGTAGCGCACGTTCGTAATCAAGGGAACGTCCTGGCCGATTTGGATGGTCGCCGGCTGGCTGTTTCGCGCCAGCACGGACGGCCGCGAAAGCAGTTGCGCCTTGCCCGCCTGGGCGATGGCGCGCAGCGTGGCCGTGAAGTCCGCGCCGAGCAGCGAATAGGTCCCGGCCGAACCCGGAGTGTTTTGCAGCCCAAAACTGTTGCCAAGCACGTAACTATTATTTTGGGGAATCAGTTCTCCCGGAAGAATACTCGTGCTTTGCGAGGTCGTGGTCGAGCCGCCCGTGCTCGTAATGGTCGTATTGGTAAAGATGTTATAGTTCGTCAGATAACTGCCGATTCTGCCAAACATGCTGCTCTTGCCGTTGTACTGGCCTTCAATGCCGATGTCCGTGGAGTTGTTATGCGTCACTTCCAGGAACACGACCTTGATGAGCACCTGCGGCTGGGGCCGGTCAAGATTTTTGATGACGTCCAGCATCGCTTTGGTAGTGGCGTCATCGGCATTGAGGATGAGATTATGCGAGTCCTGGTCCACCATGATGGACGCATTTCCCACGTTGCCGGCCGTGTTGTAAGTGGTGGTAGACGAGGAGGCGTTGTTCCGGTTTTGATTCCCCCCGAAGAAGAACTGCGCCTGGACTTGGAGCGCGGCGCAAAGCGCCAGCGCCACGATTCCTCCCAGACATTTTTTCACGTTTGCGATTCTATTGTTCATAGGTTGCCTTTTGAATGGAAATTCCGTGTCATGATCATTGGCCGCCGCCGCGGAAGCCGCCGCCGCCAACACCACCTCCGTTGCCGCCGCCAAAGCCGCCGCCCCCGAAGCCGCCGCCGCCGAAACCACCTCCATTGCCGCCAACACCACCGCCGCCGCCGATGGTGCTTGAGTTGTAAATGCTGCTTTGGTTCTCACGCATGATCAAAGGGCTGTTCTGTGAATTCTGGGAGCTGCGGCCATTGTTCGCCTGGAATTCCTGCAGGACTTTCTCCACCTGCTGCGGGTCGGAGTTTTCCAGGTGCACCACGGTCACATGCGGAACTTTCGGTGATTCCTGGTCCATTTGCCCGATCAATTGCTCGATTTCGGTCATCAAATCCTTCGGCGCGGTCACCAATACCGAACCCGTGCGTTCGTCGGCCACGGCGACTACGTGCGGCTTGTTGCGAATGCGGTCGTTTTGATTGTTTCCGCCCTGCTGCCCGCCGCCAAACCCAGGGAATCCTCCACGACCGCCACCGCCTCGTCCCCCTCCAAAAAACCGGCGAAATGCGGCGCCGCCGCCAAAACCGCCAAACCGGATCGGCGTGGCCTGCCCATTCTGGCCGTTCTGGTCGGCAAAAACCTGGGTCAGCAAATTGGCCACTTCCGTTGGGTCGTGATATTGCAGATGAAAAACGCGCACTTCCGTCACGTCCTCCGCGCTGCTGTCGATCGCCTGCACGATCTCCACCAGGTGACGGATGTTCGCCTGCGTGTCCGTGACAATGATCGAATTGCCCGCGTCATTCGCGATAATGGTCGCGTGCGAGGAAGTCAAAGGCGATAAATCGGTGATCAATTGCCGCGCCTCCACGAACCGGATCGGAATGATTTGCGTCACGATTTCGTCATTCGAGGGGATGGCGTTGGGATCCGCGCCGATCTTCACCGGGATTTCACTGTGAATCGCGGTATCGTAGCTCATGACGCGCAACACCCGGCCTTCGCGAACGGCCGCGTAACCATTCTTATTCAGCACGGAGTTCAGCAATTCCACCGCTTCCTCGCGGGACACCGGATGCGCGCTCCAGACGTCCACCGTGCCTGAAACGCGGGTATCGAGCTCGATGATGAATCCGGCGGCGTCGCTGAGGTAATTCAACACCTCATCAATCGGCGCGCCATGAAAGTTCAAATACAATTCGTCCGTCCCATTGGTGCTCGCATTTGCAGGCGGTTGGTAAGCCGAAGCATCTCCGCCGTTGCTGTTATTATTGAACTGATTGTTTTGGCGCCGCTGGCTGAAGTCGCGGTTGCGGCGGAAATCGCGGTTATAGCCGCCGCGGCCCTGGTTTTGGTTGTAATTGTTATTCTGATTGAAGTTTTGAAAATTCTGCGGCGGTTGTTGCTGCACGGGCTGCTGCGATTCATCTGGCGCCATGACCGCCCCGGCCGCTGGCATCGAGCCATTCATGTCGGGGTTGTTCGTATCCACCGGCACCGGAACAGGCACAGGCACCAGCACGACATTGCCGCCATTTTGGGGCTGGCTTCCATTCTGGATCCCGTTGGGCTGGCCTTCATTTTGGCCGGGCGCCATCTCGCCAGAGCCCGTGGTGGCTCCCGACTGCGGCACGGAATTTTCGGGAATCTGGTTCGCGGGCATCTGTCCGTTGCCATTGTCCTGGTTCTGCGCTTGCGCGACGGTGAGCAGGGCCAGGGCCGCTGCGCACCCGAAAAGTTTAAAGGTCAAAGTTTTCATTTTCCGTTCAACTCCTGTTGTTTTAACTGCATCAATCGTTTAAGGACCGCATCCTGCTCCGCGTTTTCTCCCGTCGGGGGCGTGGAGGCATCAACCGCTGTTGCGTCATTGTTGCTGTTGTTGCCTGGCATGGCTTCGACATAGTCGGATAATTTCCACCCGCCGCCTTCCTCCTTGCGCATTTGGGTGCCGACGTTCATCGCGATTTCCTTCCCGTTGGCCGCCAGCATCACATTGGTCTTCGTGATGTCCTTCACCGTGTAGCCGGCGATATTCCCTCCCGGCTCCAGCACCTTCTTAAATTGCGAATCCGAGCCGTCGAAAAACGCAAACGTCCCTTTCGAATAACTCATTGTTCCCACCAGCGCAAAGGTATCCACCACGCGCGGTTGGGTGTGTTGTTGTTGTACATACCGAGGCGAACGATTCGGATCAAAAATGTTGTTGCGAGTGATGATCTGGAACGATTCAGGACTGGGAACTGAATCCGAATTATTGGTGGTCGTTTGTGTGCCGGCGGTTCCAGCGCCCATCGCGATGCCTGCAATCAGCACGACCGCCGCGCACCATCCGGCGAGAGGCCGATGCGCGCGATCTTTGTTCAATGTTAGGTAATTAAGGTTCATGAATTACTTCTGGTCTTTCGAGTTGGCGGTCAGCACTAGGCCGCTGATCTGCACGCCCATCGCGATGCTCGTGCCGTTGTTGTCGCGCGAGGTCAGTTCCACCGATTGCAATTTCAACGCCATCGGATCCCGTTCGAGGTCGTACAGAAATTGCGTCAGGCGATCGAGGCTGCCGGAAGCTTCCACGCGGCAATCCAAAGTCTTGTAACTCGCATCCGTGCCCTGCTTCCATTCCGGGGTGATGGTGCCGACCTCGATGCCGCTCGATTGCGACCAATGGTTCAGTCCGGCGAAAAATTGCTGCTGGGCCAATGTCATGTTGTTCGTGAGCGCGCTGGACTGGATTTTCGCCCATTGGCTGTGGGCCCAGTCTTTGCGGCCCAGCCACCATTTGCCGTCCTTCACCTCGTCTTGCAAGGTCTTGATCCGCACCGCGCGTTTGTGCCAGAAATTCTGCAGCGGCGGCACGATGATCTTGTCAATCGCGAACAACGCCACCACTGCCAGCGTCAGGATGGTCAGGAATTGCTGACGGTCTTTGATTTGCGTCTTAATTGGCACGAAATCCTCCGGGGTTGCATTGAATGTCCATGGTAAATTGAAGCGCCGGCGAGCGGCCGCGCATCTGCGTGACCTTCACTCCCACGATCCCCGGCGTCGCTTGCAGCTTGCCCTGCGTAAAAAGCAGCGATTGCATGCTGCGCGCCGTGCCCGAGCAAACCACCGAACTCAGGTCCCGAATCTCCAGCGTCTTGGCCGTGACGGAACCGTCGTCGGGAAACGCGGCTGAAATCTGTTTCAAAATCGACAGCCCGCCGAACGATTGGTCCGACCACGGCCGATATTCGTCGATTTTCGCGCCGATGGCTTTCAACTGGCTCACTTGGGGCGCCATCTGGTCCCATTGCGATTGCCAGCGCATCAATTGCACTTGCTGGTAAAGGAACAGGCCGCCCAACACGACGATGATGGCCGCCGCCACCGCGACCGCTTTGCGTGTCTTGCCCGAGCCGTACTTCTCGGTGAACTGTTGCCAGGCCGGCACTTTGGGCGGCAGAAATTCAATGAACGTCTCCCGGTCGGCGAGATATTGCGCCGCGAAACTGAACGCGGGCGAAACCGGCGTTTCCGGCGGAAATTGCAGGCCGAATTCGCCCGGGGCATAACGCGTCACCACTTCGAGCTTCAAACCCATGGGCTCGAGCCGGAGTTCGATTTCATCGGCCAGTTGTTGCGCCAGATCGCGCGGCCCAAAAATGCGCGCGGTCTGGATTTTCTCGCGCAATTCCGCGGGCAGCTGCCCGAGCGTGATGCGCGTCTCGCGCGCCACGACATCCGCATGCAGCACCCGCCGTCCGCCCTGCATTTCCAGCGTGCCTTCCAAGGTGCGCAACGCCGCGATGCCGCCGCCCCAGATGATTTCCAGGCCCACGCTGCTTTCGCCCACGGACAGCGCCAGCACGGGAGCGGACGTCTCCGTTCCCGCGCGCTGCAAGGAGGTCAGCCCAATGGAAAAGCTCAACGGTTTGAGCTTGGCCGCGCGCAAAACTTTTTCCAGCGCCGCCACATGATTTCTCGGCACGCCGATGAGCGCCGCGTGCGTCTTGCCGCCCAGCAAATACCGCGAAGTGGCAAAATAAAGCGAGTCGGCGTCCGAATGAAAACCGCGCTCGGCCTCAATTTGCAAAAACCCCGGCACGTCCGCTTCCGCCAGCTCCGGAATTTCCGTGTAGGTGGTCATCACCCACTTCAACGGCACGCACACGATGCAATTCCGCTCGCGAATGTTCGCGACGTCCAGGTGATTGCGAATTTCGCGCCCCACCAGTTCGGGATCCGCCGTCAATGGGTCGAGCGACAGCGTCGCGGAGAGCGTTTGCAGCGCCTGCACCGAGCCGTTGGGCCGGCGCACCACCACGCCATCCATCTGGCTGCCGTCGAACGACAGCGCCAGCACCGTGGACGGCCGTTGCCGCTTGAATCCCGGTATTTGTTTTAGATCAATCATTTTGCGTATTCTTTGCGAGATAGACCTGCCGGACGTTTTTGCCCAGCGCCCAGCCCAGGTGCGTCATGTCCCGCCGATAAATAATCCTCGGCGTGCCATCGCTCGTATCAAAAATAAACCGCACCCGCCGATAACCGCGGCCGAACGGCCCCACCGCCGCCACGTCCGCCATGAATTGGTAACTCTTGACCGTGATCCGATTGCCAATCTGCCTGATCAGTTGTGTCTCATCCGCGCCCGTCACTCCGGTGGCATCGATGACCCACGCGATGGAACTCAGCTTGTCCGGATTGGCCTGCCGATAGGACACAATCTGGCTCACGTAATTGCTCAAGCCCGGGATGCAGTAAAGGACGTTGGGATTGGCCGTGTTGATATTGATGCGGCCATCGACGTATTGATTGGTGATGGTCGTGATCTGGTCAGCAATCTGCGCAAATTGGTCCGAAGTCATTCCGCTATTCAAATAAAATTGCAGCGGGCTGCTGTTTCCTGTCGCGCCACCGCCACCACCGCCTCCGCCTCCCCCGCCACGGCCACCGCCACCGCCTCCGTTGCCCTGCAATCGCCGCATGATGGTTGCCGCCACATCCTGCGTGAAATTGGTGGCGAACAACGATTGTAACTGCGCGAGCGTGGCCTGGTTCAGGGTTCGGACATCAATGAGCGGTGTGCCGTCGGGGTTCGTGTTCGGTTCGCGGCTGTAGACCGTCACGTATTCCAAAATTCCCGGATCGATTTGGCTGTTATGATTTTGGTCGGTCTCATTCGGGTCCAGCGCGCCATTGCGATTTCCATCCTCACCCACGAGCGTGCCCATGTCCGCGCCGTAAACCAGGCGCAATTCATCCGTGGTCTCGAATGGCTGCTCCTTCGGCGCGTACGGCGGGCTCAACATCGCGTATTGCTCCGCCCCCACGCCGCCCTGCGAGGTGTCGTTCGTGCGCCAACTGATGATATTCGCCGCGAAATCCGGATCGATGTTCGGCAGGGCTTGCAGCATCGCCAATGTCGCCGTGTTGATGTTCAGCTTCGAATTTTCGTCCGTGAGGCCGAACACAACCTGGTCCGGGTTGATCGGCGGGCTGTTGGTATCGCGGCCGATGAGCCAGAAATGCGCGTCGCCCACCGGCACGGCCGCGCTTTGATAATAATTCTGGTCCGGCATCGCGCCGTTGGTCGCATAATTCGCCAGCACAAAGGTCACGTAACGCGCCGCGCCATCAATCGCCTCTTCGGTTTCGAGCCCGGAAGTGCGATTGTCCGCCGCCTGCAATTCGAACGAGCTCGAATTGGCGAAATACAACGCAAGCGTCACCAACCCGAGCGCAATCCACAGCACGATAATCAACACCGAACCGCTTTCGTTAGTGGCATGGGCGTCTCGCCCGTGCGGACAGGAACTCACGGGCGAGACGCCCGCGCCACTAACTTTTCGAAGCGCAATTGTCAATTGCCACCTCCCACGGAATTCGTGTCGCTATCCGTGTTGTCCAGATCGTTCGTGTGCGATTGCGCCATCAACGGCACCAGCAATTGCAGTGGCGCGGGCTTTTCCGCGCTGGAATCCGTCGCGGCCATCTGCACACTCACCCGCACGGCGACCGGCAAATTGGTTTGCGTCGTGTCATCCCAAGAATCCAGCCAGTTCGCGCCGTCAAAATAGGAAAAGCTCAGGGTCTCAATGCCGCTCGCCAGGAATTGATCGTCCTCGTCCTGCGTGCCGGTCGACAGCAGATTGCGCGTGACTGATCGCACGAGTGACTTCTCGCCATTGGTGGCGTCAGGCGCGGCTTCCAATGCATACGTCACCTTCTGGATTTCGCTCCAGGGATCGTTCGGCGTCATGAGCCCGGTGGTCGTGTAAATCTGAATTCCGTCGTTCGCGTCCACGCCGCCTTGCAACGAACCGCTCTGCATCGGCCCCGCCAAAAGGCCGCCCGGCGGCACGGCATTTTTCAAATCGCGCCGCAACAAATTAAACGCGCGCTCAATCGGCAGCGAACGGTCCACCTGCGCCGAAGCGCTCCGCTGCAAACGCATCGCGCCCGCGAACACCGTGCTGATGACCACCAGCACCACCGCCGAAACCATCAGCGCCAGCAGCACTTCGATCAGCGTAAAACCGGCCGAGGCAGTCCAAGACGCCGGCGCCGGGTGAACGGAGCTGAATAACGCCTTACGTCCTGGACTGCGCCGGCCTTTCGGCGCTTGCGAATGCGTGGAATGGCGGCTGAAACCAATTTTTCCCGATGGGTCGATCTTGGAGCCTTGCTGAATCGCATGACGAATGACGAATGACGAATGGCTTCCCTGCGCCATTCGGCATTCGTCATTCGTCATTCTATTCGGCATCAGCTTCATGTCACTGAGCATTGTTCGTCATCGAGGACGAGAACGATCCGTCCGCCAGCGTGCTCAACTTCACGTTGTAGTCCTTGCCCTGGACGCTGTATTTCACCTGCACGGTCAGCAGGCGCATCGGGTCCTGGTTCCACGGCTCGTTGTTGAGCGTCCATTCGAAATCCCGGGTGCCGTCCTGCACCGTGCCGTTCTGTTCGGATTGGTTCCAATTCGTCGTCACGATGTTTTCATTCAAAATTCGTTCAGCCACCCGCGTGGCTTCCGTCTTCCGCTCCGCCACTTCACCGGCCTGGCTCGCCACATGCAGCGCTTCCACCACCACCGGAATCACGATTGCCATGAACACCAGCGCCGCCAGCACTTCCGCCAGCGTGAACGCGGCGCAACGCTTCGGGTGGCGGGTGGCGAGTGGCGAGTGGCGTGATTTGCCCATCCGCCCCTCGCCCCTCGACCCTCGACCCTCGTCACTGACTGTTCGTGGTCGCAATCTCATAATCATTCCGGTCGTGCGTCTGCGTCAGCGAAAGCGTCGTGCCGTTGTCGTCCTTGATGTTCACCGTGCGCGGGCTGGTGTCCGCGATGGTGCCATCAGGCAAAAACGTGATCTGCGGCAAGCCGGCGCGCGCCGTGTCCTTGCTCGTCACATCGTTCATCGCATTCTGGCTCGGATCATCCGCCGGAATATCAAAATCCAGATTTTCGTTGAGCGTGAATTCCACCGCGTCCGGGTCCTTGTCCACATAACCCGGCTCTTCCTCGAGCCCGTATTTCTTTTGAGTTGTGTCGAACCACAACACCATCGGCATGCCGGCGGAAACCGCGCGGCTCTGGCCCTGGTGCATCAGCGCCATGATCTGCCGCCCCTCCGCATTCAACGTGCGTCCGCGAAAAAATCCAGACAGGTGCGGGACGACAATCGAAACCCCAACCACCAGCAGCGCCATCACCAAAATCAGCTCGATCAAGGTGAACCCGGCCGAGGAATGACGAATGACAAATGACGAATGGGATGCCGGACGGAATATATTTTCCATTCGGCATTCGGCATTCGTCATTAATCGTGTTCGTCGCAACCTCATTGTGCTTTCGTCCAATTCCCAATGTCGTCCGCGGTGCCGTCCTGGCCGTCCGGCCCGAGCGAATACAAGTCATAGCCGCTGGCGTTATTGCGACCCGGGAAAACATAGACATAAGGATTTCCCCACGGATCCTTCGGAAGGTCGTCGAGGTAAGGGCCGCCCCAGTTCTTGGCGTCGTTCGGCCTCGTGATCAGGTCCTGCAAGCTCTTCGGGTAAGTGCCGTTTTCGACTTCGTAGCGATCGATCGCCGTCTTGATGCCGCCCTTGATGTCGGTCATGGCGGCCGTCATGCGCGCTTTCTCGCTGGTGCCGGTCAATTTCGGAATCACCAGCGCCGCCAGGATGCCGATGATCGTGACGACCAGCAGCATCTCGACGAGCGTGAATCCACGGTTCAGTTTTGGTCTTTGGTTGGGGGTGCTATTGATTTTCATGGTTGGGAATTGTTAATGGATGTTTTGGCTCATGGTGAGCACCGGCAACAACATGCCGATGAAAATGACGCCGATGAATGCGGCGATGAGAAAGAGCATCAGCGGTTCGGCCAGCGCCACGGCGGTTTTCAAATGGCGATCGAGATCGACTTCCGTCACGTTGGCGATGCGCACCAATTCGGTGTCCAGCTTGCCGCTTTCTTCCGCCACCGAGACCATTTCCAGCACCGAACCAGGAAAGAGGTCCTTGCAATCCCCCAGGCTCTCGCCCAGGCGGCCGCCCTGTTGCACGCGTTCGATGGAATTTCCCACCGCATCCACCAGCACCTGGTTGCCGATGGATTTGCGCGCCACGTTCAACCCGTGAATCAGCGGCACGCCGGCGCCCAGCAGCGTCCCGAGCATCCGGCAAAAGCGCGCCATGGCGAATTGCGCCGTCAACGGCCCGATCACCGGCGCGCGCAATAGAAAGGTTTCCCACACCCGTTTGCCCTTTTCGGAAACGAACCAGTTCCGGACCAGCAGGCCGATCCCGATCGCGCCCGCGGCCACAAACAGCCCATACGACCGGACGGCATGGCTCGTGGCGATAATGATTTGCGTAATCAGCGGCAGCGTCCCGTGGATGCTGTTGAAGACCGTCTGAAATTTCGGAATAAAGAACGTCATCAGCACGATGACCACCACGATGGCCAGGAAAAACAAAATGCAGGGATACAGCATCGCCGTCATCACCTTGGCTTTCAGGTCTTTTTCGCGCGCCTGGAATTCCGCGATTTGCGCCAGCACCACATCGAGGAATCCGCCGGCCTCGCCTGCTTCCACCATCGCGGTGTAAACGCGCGGGAAGGTGTCGGGCGATTTTGCCATCGAGTCCGCCAGCGACTTGCCGTCGATGACCAGGTCGTGAACTTCCTTCCATTTCGCCGCCGAAACCGGGTTCGCGGCTTCCTTGGTCAGGATGACCAGCGCGCGGCTGAGCGGGACGCCCGCGGCCAGCAGGCTCGAAAGCAAGCGCGTGAAATTCTCCAGTTCCTTGATGGAAACTTTTGGCGTGCCGAACTTGAACGACAAACCGTTGGCGGCCGGCGCGCCATTGCCGCTGCTGCCGTTTTTCGCCGCGCCATTTTTGCCGGCAGTTTCCGCCAGGCTCACCGGACGCAATCCGCGGCCTTCCATCTGCCGAAACGCGTCCGGCCGGCCGGCCGCTTCAAGCTGGCCCTCCAGGACTTTTCCGTCGGCTTGGAGTGCTTTGTAAAGAAAGGTGGGCATCAGTGCTCCTTGACGGAACATCCCACCTTTTTCGGAGCTTCTGTGACTGCCCTTGCGGAAGGGAGTTCAGCGTCGATCCTGACCCGCGGAAGCACAACCTTCCGTTTCGCTTCAAAAAGAAGCGCTGAAGGGGTGGGCGAGCGTTCCGTGGAATATCTTGAGTTCATGAGTGTGCCCTCGTTTGCGTCGGGCGATTCGTTTAAATCGCAAAATCGTGATTTCATTCTTTCGCTCCCAAAGCGATGGAGGCCGGCGTTACGGCGTCCATCGTTTCATTTTTGGTCGTTCGCGCCACTTCTTTGGCGGTCGTAACGCTTAAAACTTCTTCCACGGTCGTCATGCCCAGCCGGACCAGGCGCCAGCCGTCGTCCGCCAGCGTTTTCATGCCCTGCTTGCGCGCCGCGTCGCGGATTTGATCCGTCGAGGCGCTCTTCAACACCAACTGACGGATTTCATTATCCGTATCCATCCATTCAAAAATCGCGTGCCGACCGTAAAAACCGGTGTTGCGGCACTCGCGGCAGCCGACTGAGCGGTAAATCGTCGCGTTCGCCGGCACGCCAATCTGCGCCTTCAACGTCTGCGCCGTCGGCGAGTTGTCCGGCTGCTTGCAATGCTTGCACAGCACGCGCACCAACCGTTGCGCCAGCACCGCCTCCAGCGATGACGCCACCAAGTACGGCTCCACGCCCATGTCCACCAGGCGCGTGACCGCGCCCGGCGCGTCGTTCGTGTGCAAGGTCGAGAAGACCAAATGGCCCGTCAGCGACGCCTGCACGGCGATTTGCGCCGTTTCCTGGTCGCGAATTTCACCGATGAGCACCACGTCCGGGTCATGGCGCAAAATCGAGCGCAACCCGCGCGCGAACGTCAGCCCGGCCTTTTCCGAAACCTGGATTTGATTCACGCCCTTGAGCTGATATTCCACCGGGTCTTCAATCGTGATGATCTTGCGGACGGAATCGTTGATTTCGTTCAGCGCGGTATAAAGTGTCGAAGTTTTGCCGCTGCCGGTCGGGCCGGTGACAAGAATAATGCCGTGCGGCATCTCCAGCACGCGGCGGAAACAATCCAGCTCGCGCTTGTCCATGCCGATGTCCAGCAGGCCGCGCAGCTTGGAATTCTGCCGCAACAAACGCATCACCACCGCTTCGCCGTGCAGCATCGGAATCACCGACACGCGGATATCCACTTCGCTGTCTTCAATGCGGATCTTGATGCGCCCGTCCTGCGGCAGGCGTTTTTCCGCGATGTTCAAATGGCTCAGGATTTTGATGCGCGAAACAATCGCGGGCTGAAATTGTTTCAATTGCGGCGGCACCGGCACGTCCTGCAACACGCCGTCGATGCGGTACCGGATGCGAAATTCATCTTCAAACGGCTCCAGGTGAATATCCGACGCGCGCAAATCGATCGCGTCCTTCAGCACCTGGTTCACGAACCGGATGATGGACGCTTCATCCTCCACGCCGTCGAGGTCCGTATCCTCGTCCAGATTTTCGTCCACCACTTCAAAGCCTTTTTCCTCGCCGAGCGTGCCGATGGTGTCCGCGCCCACGCCCAGGCGCTTTTTCATTTCGCGTTGAATCGCCTCACTCGACGCGAGGATGGGCCTGAGGTTCAGCCCGGTCAGGGTTTTCAACGCATCCAGCCCCTGCGTTGCAAATAGCCGGCTGGTGGCCACTTCCACCGTGCCGTTCGTGCGCTGGAGGGGAAGCAATTCCTCCTTCAGCAAAATGCGGGCAGGAAATAAAGAGAGAAGCTGGCGGTCCGGCTCAAGGTCTTCGAGCGTCGTATAAGCGAGCCCGTACTCCGCCGCGAGCCAGCGAAGCACGTCTTCCTCGGTCTTGACGGCAGGCGTCACGCGAGCCAATGCCGCTGCGTCCGTGGAAGACAACTGCCGCGCCGTTACCATGCGGTCCAGCAATTGTTTCACGGACGAATCTTTTGCAACTGTTTCGCTCATACTCAATCAGGCAATGCCAGCTTCTCTCAGGTCAATTCAGTTCAGCAAGCCCATCAAAACCGCCTGGGCTTCCTGCTTTTGGTTCAGCACCTTGGCCAGGTTCTCCTGCGCGGCTTCCAGGGCGGCCTGTTTCTGTTTTTCGGAGGCGCGATATTTATCGAGCAAGGTTTTTATCTGCGATGCGGGAGCATTGGAATCAATCGCCTGCTGGAGCGCTTCGGCATCAGGATTCGGCTGGCGTCCAAAACGATTGCCACCGCCGCCGTTATCGCCACCACCGCGGTTGCGGCGTCCAAAAGCCCGGAACATGTTGGCGGAGGCTTCACGACGGGCATCAAAAACTTTTTGCACCAGCGGCTGGACGGCGTTCCAGTCCGTGTCATTGGTAAAGCCAAGCTGATCCTTGATGTTATCCATCATACGCTGCTGGAATTGGGCTGGATCAAAATTCCCGCCGCCGAAACGGCGCCCGCCACCGCCACCACCGTTATCCTGGGCTAAAAGAGTCCCCCCGCTCACACACAGAGCGGCGGCCACGGCCAACATCGCTAACTTTATTTTCATACTGTGCTCTATCTTTTTAATGGTTTGATTTGTTTTTATGAGCGGCCACGTTGGGTTGTGCCCGCGCGCATGGGGCTTTATGCAATCCGCGTGCCAAACAATGAAGGCATTGATTTTCAACTGCTTACCAACTTGACCCCTGCAATTCCTGCTCGGCGCAAAACCCCGCCGCGCGCAATTTTTGCGCAGGTTGACACAATCCATTGAAAGGTTAGACTCTTCCGTCATGCGAAGTTTGTTTGCCATTTTCTTCAGCGTCTTGCTGATGGTGTCGCAAGCTGCTTCCTTCGACGGTTCGTCTCCCGCCGTTGCCAACCGTGTCGCGAATGTTGCCAAATGCTGCGGCCACTGCGGTCCTTGCAAAGCTGCAAGCTGTTGCGTTGCGAAAAACGAATCCGGCTCCCGCCAGGAAGCGCCGGCGGTGCCCGCCCAGCGTTCTTCTCAGAACGATTTGCAGATTTTAGCTTCCGCATCGCTGCAGGTCCTGCCGCAAATTTCGACGGAATCGGCGGTCGTTCCGGCTTCGCCTCTCCTCCGTCCGTCCATTGCTGCTCCGCTGTATCAGCGGGATTGCAGCTACCTCATCTGATTCGTTTTCCACGCCCGTAGTGTGCCCGCGCAGGGTGCATTCTGTTCAACTCCTTCTCCCGAAGTGAGGCTTTGCACACCCGTAAACCTAAAATTGTTAAACCGAAAAAGAACAAATTATGAAATTACATCGATTGATAGCAGGAATTTTTGCAGTGACGGCAGCGGTTGCCTTTGTTGCTCGTGGCGATGGTGATTCCCCGAAAAATCAGGGCAAAATGAACGACGCCAAAAATGTGTCAGTCATCGCCGACGGCTCTCTGAAACAGCCAATCAAATCCGTACTCGACCACTATTTGAACATTCAAGCGGCCTTGGCCGACGATTCCACCAATGGCATTTCCGCCAATGCCGCCGCCATTTCCAGGGAGGTGAAAGGAGACCAAGCCAAAACACTGCCATCCGAAGTGGCCAACGATGCCGATGCCTTGGCCGAGGCCAAGGATTTGTCGACGGCGCGGGAAACCTTCAAGGATTTGAGCCAGTCGTTGATCAAATTCCTATCGGAGAAAAAGGTCAACACCGGCGAGTTCAACGAGGTGTTTTGTCCCATGCAGAACGCTTATTGGTTGCAGGTGAGCAAGGACATCGCCAATCCCTATTTGGGCCATTCGATGCCGGGATGCGGTGAAATCAAGGGCAGCTTTTGATTATGAGATCGTCTCGCATGCGAAGCGTCCTGAAAGGTCCAGCCGCCTTGCTCGTTTCGATCCTTTTGGCGAGCCAGTTGCCTGGCCAGGACACAGCGAACAGCAATGAAAGGGCTTCCACGTCGGCAGCGTTTTCGCTGGATGAAATCGTCAGGGAAGTTTTGACGAATAATCCCTCGCTCAAAGCCGCGGATGAAAACTGGCAAGCGATGAAACAACGGATTCCCCAGGCTCGAGCCTGGGCGGATCCTCGCGCCAGCTTCGATCAACGTGCGGCGCGGTTCGTCAGCGTGCCAAGAAATTCGTTCATGGATGAAAGGCTGATGGTCGAACAGACCCTGCCGGTGGCGGGCAAAAATCGGCTGCAAGGCGATGCCGCCACCGCCGATGCGGCCAGCGCGTTTGAAACCTTGCGCCGAAAGCAACTTGACGCCGTGGACAAAGCGCGCATCGCCTATTACCGGCTGGCGAACGCCTACAAACAATTGGAGTTGAACCGAAAAAACTCCGATTTGCTGAAACAATTCGAGGAAATCAGCCGGGCGAAGATGGTCGCTGGCAACAAGTCTCAAGGCGACGTCCTTAGCGCCGATACGCAATTGGCCAAGCTGGATGAAGCGCAGTTCGATTTCCAGCGGGAGATTTCCGATGCTCGAACGGAATTGAACCTGTTGATGAACCGGCCGCCGGAATCTCCCCTGGCGCGGCCATCTGATTTGGCATTTCAGCCGGTGGACATTTCCCTGCCGGCCCTCGAAGGCCTGGCACTCGCCAATCGTCCGGAATTAGCCATCGCTGAAAGAAACGTCGAGGCGGCGCAAGCCCGCCTGAAAGCCGCGCGCAAAGACTGGATTCCCGAACCAAGTGTCCGCCTCGAGGGGGATCGCTATAACGACGCCGGGCAAATCGTGAGCGAATTAGATGCCGGGTTCTCGATCGATCTGCCGTGGTTCAATCGCTCCAAATATCGCGCCGCCATCCGCGAGAATGAAAAACTCACCGAGGCCGCCCAATATGACCTGCGGGCGGCGAGGAATGAAACTCTCAGCCTGGTCGTGGATCAATTTCACCGCGTCGAAACGTTTCATCATCACACCGAGCTGTATCAGGCCAAGCTGCTGCCGCTGGCGCGCGAAACGGTGAACGCCCAGCGCTCCAGTTATGAATCCGACCGGACCGGTTTCCTGGAAATTCTCACGGCGCAGCAAACGGCGCAGGACGTGGAGTCCATGTATTGGGACCACTTGATGCATTACCAGGTGGCATTGGCGGATTTGGAAGCTCTCATCGGCGTGGACCTCGTCGCGCCCGCGAATTCAGTCCCGGAACACCCTCATCACGAAGGAGTCAACGAGCCATGAACAAACGTTTACCGTCATTTTTCGGCAAAGCTCTCTTGCGCGCCGCGCTCTGCGCGATGGTCGCCCTCGGTCTGGTTTCCTGCAAAAAGAGCGGCGTCGAATCCAAGCCGGCCGATGTGGATTATTACACGTGCACGATGCACCCTTCGGTGCATTCCGCCCTTCCCGGCAAATGCCCCATCTGCGGCATGGATTTGGTGCCCGTCAAAAAGAAACCTGCCCCCGGCCATCAGACCGCCGGCGCGGAAACCAATACGATGGCGGAAATGCCCGGCATGCCCATGGCGGAAACCGGCACAAATGTCGAAGAGGAGCCGCCGTCCGAGTTCACGGTCCCGGTCGAACGCCAGCAACAAATTGGCGTCACGTTCGGCACGGTGGAGAATCACCATTTTCGCGACACGATTCGGACCGTTGGCACGGTCGCTTACGACAAGCAGCGGCAATGGGATTACGTGACTCGCGTTGACGGTTACGTGCAAAAGCTGGACGTCTTTTCGCCCGGCGAAGTCGTGGAAAAAGGCGCGCCGCTGCTGACCATCTACAGCCCGGAATTGTACACGGCGCAAAAGGAGTTCGTGAATGCCCTGACCATGCGGGACAACGCCCGCGGAAAAAGCAGCGCCGATGTTTTGACCAACGCGGAACAATTGGTCCAGGCCGGCGCGGAACGTCTGCGGCTGTGGAACATCAGCGACGATCAAATCGCCGAGTTGGAAAAAACGCGCAAGCCAGAGGAGACGCTCGCCTTATTTTCGCCATTCAAAGGCGTGGTTCAGGACCTTCCGGTTGAGCAAGGCCGCCGGCTCGCCCTGGGAGATCGAGTGGTGGAAATCGCCGACCTGAGCGTCGTTTGGGTGTGGGCGCAATTTTACCAGGAGGATCTCGCCATGCTGAAAAAAGGATTGCCCGTGACCGTCACCACGTCCGCGTATCCCGGCGAGAAATTCGACGGAAAAATCGTCGCCATCGAACCGTCGATCAATGATGCCTCGCGAACCGCGCGGGTGCGAATCGATGTTGAAAACCCCGGCTTCAAACTGCTCCCGGACATGTACGTGAACGCGGAACTATCCATCGACATGGGCGACGGCCTGGCCGTGCCCGTCGGCGCCATCCTGCCCACGGGCCTTCATAATATCGCTTTCGTCGACAAAGGCGAAGGCAGGTTGGAGCCGCGATTTGTCGAGCTTGGGAGAGAGTACGGCGATCTCTACGAAATCAAATCGGGCTTGAAAGAAAACGAGCGAGTCGTCACCAGCGCCAATTTCCTGATCGATGCCGAGGCGAAAGTCCAGGGCGCTTTGAAAGAATGGTAAGGCGCAATCATGGAAACTCAAACAACCAAGTCTCACGCATTCAATTGTAGCGCAGCCGTCCCGGCTGCGAGTGCCGGCGGCGTCTCGCCGCCAGACACTGAAGCAAAATTTAGACGACAATTGATCCTGGCGCCGGGACAGTGCCGGAACTCGCGGGCGAAGACGCCTGCGCTACGAGTGCGCTGTATTCTCCGATTCGACCCTCGTTTTCTACGAAAGTTAAATGCATGAGTCCTGCTCAAACCATTGAACCCCCTTCTGAGCGCAAACCCTTCGTGCTCGAACGCATCATCGAGGCCAGCGCGCGGAATAAGTTCCTCGTCATCATGCTGACCCTGTTCGGCCTCGCCGGCGGGGTTTGGGCGCTGATGCGCACGCCGCTGGATGCCATTCCCGATCTCAGCGACGTGCAGGTGATTGTTTACACCGATTGGGAAGGCCGCTCGCCGGATTTGGTTGAAGACCAGATTACCTACCCCATCTCCGCGAAATTCATCGCGGCGCCGAAGGTGAAGTTCGTCCGCGGCGAATCCATGTTCGGCAAATCGTTCGTTTACGTGATCTTCGAAGATGGCACGGACATCTATTGGGCGCGCTCCCGCGTGATTGAATATCTCAACTCCGTGCGCGGCTCATTGCCCGAAGGAGTCAATCCCGTCATCGGCCCTGATGCCACCGGTGTCGGTTGGGTTTTTGAATACGCGCTGGTGGACAAGACCGGCAAGCATGATTTGGCGGCGTTGCGCTCACTCCAGGACTGGCACCTGCGTTACGCGCTCGAATCCGTCAAAGGCGTCGCCGAAGTCGCCTCGGTCGGCGGCTTCGTCAAAGAATATCAGGTTGATCTCGATCCCAACAAGTTGCTGGCCTACGGCATTCCCATCAGCGAAGTCGTCAATAAAATCCGCGCCTCCAATGGCGATGTCGGCGGAAAAATCTTTGAAGCCGCATCCACCGAATACTACGTGCGCGGCCGCGGCTATATCAAAAGCATCGCCGACATCGAGGACATCCCGCTAAAAACTCAGAACGGCACGCCGGTCTTCGTTAAAGATGTCGGGAAGGTTCATTTGGGACCGGACTTGCGCCGTGGAGCGGCCGAACTGAATGGCGAGGGCGAAGTCGTTGGCGGCATCGTGATCATGCGCTACGGGGAAAACGCGCTCAATGTCATAGATGGAATCAAAAAGAAGCTCGCGCAAATCAAATCGTCCCTGCCCGAAGGCGTTCAAATAGTCCCCACCTACGACCGCAGCGCGCTCATTAACCGATCCATCGCCACGCTGCGTGAGAAGCTCCTCGAAGAATGCCTCGTCGTGGCCTTGGTCTGCCTCGTGTTTCTCTGGCACGTTCGTTCCGCCTTGGTGGCAATCATCACGCTGCCCATTGCCGTCCTGCTTTCCTTCCTGCCGATGTTTGGGCTGCATCTCACTTCCAACATCATGTCATTGGGAGGCATCGCCATTGCCATTGGAGCGATGGTGGATTCGGCCATTGTCATGATCGAAAATGCGCACAAGTTCCTGGAACATTTTCGTGAAGAAAAAGGCCGCGACCCAACCAACGCCGAACGCGTGGAAGTCATCATTGCGGCCGCAAAAAGCGTGGGCCGGCCGCTGTTCTTCGCGCTGCTGGTCATCACGGTCAGTTTCATTCCCGTGTTTTCGCTCGTCGCGCAAGAGGGCCGGCTCTTCAAGCCGCTGGCCTTCACCAAAACATTCTCGATGTTCTTCGCCGCGTTGCTCGGCATCACGCTCGTTCCCGTGCTGATGCTGTTTTGGATTCGCGGCCGGATTACGCCGGAAATAAAAAACCCGGTGAATCGCTTCCTCATCTGGCTGTATCACCCAGCGGTGAATTTCGTGTTGCGGTTCCGATGGCTGACGCTGGCCGTTGCGTTGCTGGTCATGGCCGCGACCGTCTATCCCTTCAAAAAGCTCGGCAATGAATTCATGCCGCCGCTGAACGAAGGAGACATTCTCTACATGCCCACCGCCGTTCCGGGAATCTCCATCGAGGAGGCGGTCAAGATCCTGCAAATCCAGGACCGGGAACTTCGCAAATTTCCCGAAGTGCAAAGCGTGTTCGGAAAGGTCGGCCAGGCCGAAACGCCCACCGATCCCGCGCCGCTGTCCATGATTGAAACCGTCGTCAGGCTCAAACCGCCCGAACAATGGCGCGCGGGAATGACCTGGGAAAAATTGGTCGCTGAAATGAACGCGACCGTGAAGACGCCAGGCATGGCGAACATCTTCTGGATGCCAATTCAAACCCGCACCGAGATGTTGACCACCGGGTTCCGTTCCGTCCTGGGCATCAAGGTCTTTGGTCCCGACCTCGGCGCCATTCAAAAGATCGGCGTGCAAATCGAAAACGCTTTGACCGGTTTTCCCAACACGCGCAGCGTCTTTGCCGAACGCACCACCGGCGGCTATTTCCTGGATTTTACTCCCAACCGCAAAGTCGCGGCCCGGTATGGATTGACCGTCGGCGACGTCAACGACATCGTCGAAACCGCCATCGGCGGCAAAACGATTTCCACCACCGTCGAAGGCCGCGAACGCTATCCCATCAGCGTCCGCTACGCCCGCGACTTCCGCGAAAATTTGGAAGCGCTCAAACGGGTCCTCGTGCCGCTGCCGATGTCGGGCACTAATCCGCCCGCGCAAATTCCGATTTCCATGCTGGCGGACATCCGCTTCAAAACCGGCCCTCCGTCCATCCGCAACGAAAACGGCCAGCTCGTCGGGTACGTGTTCGTGGATATTACCAGCCACGACATTCAAGGCTACGTCGACGCCGCCTCGAAACACATCAGCGAGACCGTCAAGTTTCCGCCCGGCTATTACGTCCAATGGGCCGGCCAGTTTGAATACATGAAAAGCGCCGAGCAGCGCTTGAGGATCGTCGTGCCATTCACGTTGCTGATTATTTTCCTGCTCATTTATCTCAACACCAAATCGGCGGTTAAAACCACCATTGTTCTTTTGGCCGTGCCCTTCTCGCTCGTGGGAGCGTTCTGGTTCCTTTATCTGCTCGGCTACAATATGAGCGTGGCCGTGTGGGTGGGCTTGATCGCTCTGGCCGGCCTGGATGCGGAAACCGGCGTGGTGATGCTGCTCTACCTCGACCATGCCTGGGACAAGTTCAAAGCCGAAGGCCGCATGAAATCGATGGCTGATTTGCGGGCCGCCGTCATTGACGGCGCGGTCAACCGCGTCCGCCCCAAGGTCATGACGATTTGCGCGATCTTGTTCGGCCTTTTGCCGATCATGTGGTCGCCCACCACGCAAAGCGGCGCCGATGTTATGAAACGCATCGCCGCGCCCATGATCGGCGGCGTGATTACGTCGGGCATTTTGGAATTGCTGCTTTACCCCGTGATTTACACCTTTTGGCGGAAACGTTCTCTGCCGCGAGAAATGGACCAACCCTAAAAATCTTGGCAGCCCGCGTTATCGACCACTCCAAATATAATTTGCTATTCCGCCGGAATGACGGATAGTGCCTCATTCTGTTCGACAGCTTGTCACTTTCAAGATATGGGGAATCCTCAGGTGAATTTGATTCATTGATGATTTTAAACCCGATGGTCGGGAACAATCTGGAAAAAGCAATAGACCAGTAAATCATTATGAATAACAAATTGTTTGTGGGGAATCTTTCCTTCAACACCACCGAAAATGATCTGCAGGATGCGTTTGCAGCTCATGGAACTGTAACGGAAGCCAATTTGATGATGGACCGGAGCACCGGCCGTCCGCGCGGCTTCGGTTTTGTCACGATGAGCACACCTGAAGAGGCGCAAAAAGCCGTGGAAGAGCTCAATGGCCGCTCCTTGGACGGCCGGGCATTGACCGTGAATTTGGCCAGACCGCGCGAAGAGCGCTCGGGCAATTCCGGCGGAGGCCGCCGCCAGTTCAGCGGCTCACACAACCGCTATTAATCCTTAATCCTGTTACACTTGAGGCTCGGCGAAATCCGGGCCTCAAATTTTTTTGGGGCGAATTTTTTGGCCCGTGCCCGGAGGCGGCGCGGGGTCCTGCCTGCATCCACCTTAACCTGCAAAAATCTGGCAGGTCACCGGCCCAGATTCCTTATTTTTAGGTTGAAATCGCTGTGCGCAACGGAAGCACTGACAGCAAATCGAGCCCAATTTCGGAAGAGAAACACAAATTGGGCATCGCCACAGGTATTTAGTTCCTTCATTTGCTCTACTGTCGCCAAGCTATAGAGCAAATCGGCTATATTGTCGTTGGTAATGCCCACGGCCCCCACCGCCACCTGCTCATCGCATAGGATAATGAGTGGAGGTCTGCCGGTCGAAATATGCAGTTCACCCGCCTTTTCACGCAACAGACGCTCCAGCAAATTACCGATTGTATACAATAAGGCCATGTCAACGGCAGTTTTTCAATTCGGCGGGCTGATACTCAATCGTCCGCGTAGCGGGCTTTGAGCATCGCGGCAAATCGCGCGGCTTTCTGCTTCTTGCGCTTGCGGGCACTGGGCTTTTCGAAGCGCCGATGCAGGCGCACTTGCTGCAAGGTCTGCTCCCGGTCGAGCTTTTTCTTAAGCCGCCGCAATGCTCTATCAACCGGCTCTCCTTTTCTCAGATAAACTTCAGACATAACCCAGAGTTAATTTATACCGTAACAAATTATGACAGGGTCTTCTCTCTTCCTTGGGTCTGACGCGGGTTCCCTGGCAGCGGATTTCACCTTCAAAGATTTTCCTGCGTTTGGCCACCGCCTCGGCGATGGCGCTGCTCAAATCAAAATCACCCGCCAGACATTCTCCGCTTTGGCAGACAAACGAGAATACTGATTTCGCGTGGCCGACATTGACCTTGTATCTCAATTCACCCGTTCTGGTGAGGCCGTCCGGTTCGAAATAGCTCAAGTCCACTTTGAGCGACTTCAGCTTCGGAAACTTTTCGGCCAGGCTCGCGGACTCGTTAATGCGCTGAATTTCGCGCAGGCGGTATTCCGCCCGCGGATTGGTTTTCCTCGGAGGCATCATATTTGATTAGTTCGGCCGACGAGAGAAGGCGCCTCTAAACGCCCGCAAAGAGTTGGTCAAAGTCACACCGAGCATAATCCACCCCAGCCACTTGCACAATCCTCAATCTGAGATGTTAATCCGTCGGAAGCCAAAGTCGGAAACATACCGCCGCTCGTCTCACATTTTTTGTCACCTTTTCCTCCTTTCCCGCCACTCACTACAAACAGAATGGCTTGCCGCGTTCAGCCCTGTTTTAAAGGAGAATTAAATTCGTGAACCCTGCAATTACCCGGCTGAGTCCTTGACAGTGTTTCTGGCGGCTGGTAATCCCGTCCATTGTCAGCCGAGGCGGATTTATGAAGACAATCAAGGACAGCCCAAACGCTTTGAAGGTAATTCGAATCGCTGCACTGTTCGTTTTACTACTCGTTGCCTTCGGATGCAGGAAATCGAAACGCGATATCGCGGAAGAAAACGCCATCCAACGGCACGGGAAGGAGGTGCAGGTCGAAAAAGACGTTCGCCAGCGCATCATTCAAACCTTTCGCTTCCTAACCCGCCTCAGAAGTGCAGGCAAATTGCCGGGGATCTCCATGGACGATCATGGCACGGTGAGCGTGGAAAAAATGCCGAGCACCCTTCCGGATGGCCGTCTCGCCCAGGAGTTTCACGTGGTCATTACCAATGCCTCTCCAGCGCGAAATTTTTATTACGTGGTCGCTGAAAACACCAATAACGGCGAATCTCAGTTATCCAAAGCCTGGCGCACCGATCCGGCGGGCAACGTGCTCGAACAATACCCGGTTCAATGATTTGAGGAGAACCAAACATGAAAGAGGGCAAAACGCAAAAGACCGTGAACGTCACCGTGATAGTTTTGGCGTTGGCCGTCGCCTTCATCAGCTTCGGCTGCAAAAAATCTCAGCGCGAAACCGCGGAACAGGAAGCCATCGAACGGCACCAGCAACAAACGGCTCCGCTGCCTCCTCCCACCGGCCCCAAGTTCGCGCGGCTAAAGAGCCAGTGGTATTTTCTGAATAACCTCCATACTAACGGGCTGCTACCCGGCGTTTCGAAAAACCTCAAAGGATTGATTGGCGCGAACGCGGATTGTTATATCACACCTGAAGGCGGATCCACCCAGGAAGTTGTTTTCTTTACCCACGGAAAACCCAGGCAGGATTATTACTATCTGGTTGGCCGAGCTTCCAGCAACAGCCCCTGGCACATCTATAAAGCATGGCATACCAATGAACCTGATAAAACGGTAACTGAATACCCGGTGCCATAATGTTGCCAGCTTGCAACCGTTTCACGCGCTTTGCCCTTGCTGCAATCGAGCATTCCTGATTCCATCCAGATCGGAAAAATGAAGCGCTTCACCGCGGAATTTATCGGCACCTTCGCATTGGTATTCGCGGGAACTGGCGCGCTCGTTATCGACGGCGTCAGTGGCGGCATCATTACTCACGTCGGCGTTGCGCTCACATTCGGACTGGTCGTTTTGGCGATGATTTACACGTTTGGCGACATTTCCGGCGCACACATCAATCCCGCCGTCACAATCGGGTTTTGGACGGCTCGCCGCCTGCCAAGTCGGGACGTTCCGCCCTATCTGATCAGCCAATTCCTGGGAGCCATTGCCGCGAGCGAGCTGCTGCGCTTTCTTTTTCCGCAGAGCCATTTGCTTGGCCTTACCTTGCCTTCCGGTTCGGAAAGCCAATCGTTCGTGCTGGAATTGATTTTAACCTTTATTCTCATGCTCACCATTCTTAGCGTCTCAACCGGCGCAAAGGAAAAAGGCGTCACCGCCGGGATCGCCATCGGCGCCGTCATTGCTTTGGAAGCCTTGTTCGCCGGCCCCGTCTGCGGTGCGTCCATGAATCCAGCTCGTTCATTCGCGCCCGCTCTGGCCGCCGGGCATTTCGAACATCTCTGGATTTACCTGTTGGCGCCAGTCATCGGCGCGTGCGCCGCCACACCCGTATGCCGTTGCGTCCGGGAAGCCGATTGCTGCCGGGAATCCAGGGCCGAACAATGTTTATGAAAACCCCCGTCCTCTTCGTTTGCATACACAATAGCGCTCGGAGCCAGATGGCCGAGGCGTTCCTCAACCGACTCTGTGGCAGTGAATTTCAGGCATACAGCGCCGGTCTTGAATCCGGCAAACTCAATCCCATTGTCGTCGCAGCAATGCGGGAAATTGGCATCGACATCTCCGGCAATGCAACAAAAACTGTCGCGAGTATAATCCAGTCGGGAAAGACTTTCTCCTACATCATCACAGTTTGTGATGACGCCAGCGCGGAACGATGCCCGATATTTCCCGGGGGCGCCACGCGTTTGCATTGGAGTTTTCCCGATCCATCCAGCTTCCGCGGCACGCAGGCCGAGGTTCTGGCAGGAACACGTCAGGTTCGCGACGCCATTAAGCAGAAGATTGAAGAATGGTGCGCCGAGGTATGTCGCGAAGTTTCGTGCTGAACTTATCTCCCATCCGCACTGCCCGGATAGCACCACAGACTGTTTTTATTCACGTCATACACCTGGACATACCACGCGCCCAGGCGCACATATGTGACCGCGCCGCCGAAGGATGCGTTAATAGCGCCATTCAGATGCCGCGCGCTCACCCCTTCCTGCGGATAATTCGCGCCATCGTTGAAATACTGCGGCTGCCTCTCGTCCGTCTCCCAAAACGCGATATCATCCGCCCGCATCTCCGAGGACCGCGCCGCCGGGAAATTGGTTCGATCGTATCCGACCACCGCTCCGTTCATCGCGTAGCTGGATAATTGCTGCGCGCGTTCTGCAAAAAGCGGGCTGTTCGTGTTGTCCATCGGGCAAAAATAAAGCTTTTGATTGCCCAGAATGGACCAAAAGAATCCTTGCTTGATGTCGAACCGCGCCGTCCCTGGCGCCGAAGGATTGATGCCATATAACCATCCCACACGACCGGGATTGTTCCCCCAATTTGGCCACGGCAAAAACTCGTGATTGTCCGTCGCATAAAGCTGCGTCGCCACCGTGAATTGTTTCAGGTTCCCGATATCCACCGTTTGCACCGCGTGATTTTTGGCCCGGCTCAAGGCAGGAAAGAGGAGCCCCGCAAGAATGCCCATGATGCCAATGGTGACGAGCAATTCCACGAGTGTGAAAGCACACGCTGGAAACGTATTGCCCTGAGTTGCTGAAGCTGCCGGCTTCATACCACCACAACCACCATGCCCTTTTTTCGCAAAAACCCGGATGATTGCAAGGAAATTCTCCTGCTCGAAACAGCGGCTCCCGGCGCGGTGGTTGACCTACCTTGAAATTCGCGGATGTCGGGAAGAACTTTTTAGAGAGCCGGGGGAACCTGGGCGTATTGGTCGCGCCAGGAATTCAACCTATCAATAATTATGCCATTAAAACTCACTGAACTTAAAAACGGAACGGTATTGGAAGTGGATGCCAGTGGAAAACTGACGGACGAAGATTACCAGCAGCAATTCATTCCCGAAGTCGAACGCCTGACCAAAGAGCATCGGAAAATCCGCCTTCTGTTCGAAATGAACCAATTTCACGGCTGGGAACCGAAGGCTGCCTGGGACGACCTGAAGCTGGGTTCCCGGCACCGCGATAATATCGAACGCGTCGCCATGGTCGGAGAAAAGCACTGGCAACACTGGATGGCCTCATTCGCCAAACCGTTCACCGCCGCCCAAATCCGCTATTTCGACAAAACGCAAGCCGGTGAAGCCCGCGTCTGGGTCGAAGAAGGAATCACCGCGTTTTCTCAATAACCGCACGATCCCAAAACGGCCGTTCAAAATTTCTTGGGTAGGTGTTCGCCCCGTATAATAACCTGTTCTCATGCCGTCAAAAATCCGCTTTCTATGATAAGTTATAGTAAGAAAGGAAAGTGAGGTATGGTATGAATGCAAGTGAAACTCAAGTCGTTCACGCGCCTTCCGAAGTCGCGTGGAAAAGGATGGAAAGTGGATTGATTGGTGAAACGGTAGGGTCTGTCGCCGTGATCGCCCTGGCCATAGTCGGGCTGGCGGGCGTATGGCCAACCGTCATCGCGGCGGTTGCCACCATCGTCTTAGCGGCGGCAATCATCATCGAAGGCGGCCTCTTCGCCGGCACAGAGATGCCCTTCCGCTTGGGCGAGTGGACTTCCACGAAACCGGTGGCTGGATTGGCCGCCCTCATCCTGGGCATTCTTGCCCTGCTCGGAACCGCGCCCGCGACATTGTTGTGCGTGGCGGCCATCGTATTCGGCGCTGCCCTTCTCTTTGGTCGTCTGACTGAAGGGGAAATTGGCGGTGGCCAGGCGCTGGTTGGAATAGCTGCCGTGGTTCTGGGTATTCTCGGCGTGGTGGGTCTCACCCAAATGACCCTCGTCCTCGTGGCCCTGCTGTCATTGGGGGTAATGGAACTGCTCGTGAGCCTCGAAAACGGGTCAAAAATCGTCGCCGAACACAAAAGGCACCCGGTAAGTTAATGCCCATCGAACAAATCGCCGCGACGAAGCAACGGATGTCGCTTCAATCGCGGCGGTTTTTTTGTACGGGAATTTGCATCGCGCGTTGAGTTGAATAAGGGTTGCCGGAACTGTTTTTTGATGGCATAGCCGAGGCGTGAAATCGCTTACCGAACATCTCTGGTTCGAAACACCGCACCGGCGTGATTACCTCAACATCACCGAGACCGTGGCCCAACTCGTCCGTAAAAGCGGCGTGCAGGAAGGCCTGTGCCTCGTCAACGCCATGCACATCACCGCCAGCGTTTACATCAACGACGCCGAGGATGGTTTGCTCCACGATTACGATGTCTGGCTCGAAAAACTCGCGCCGCACGAGCCAGCTTCCCAATACCAACACAATCGCACCGGCGAAGACAACGCCGACGCCCACATGAAACGCCAGCTCATGGGCCGTGAAGTCGTCGTCGCCATCACCAAAGGCAAACTCGACCTCGGCCCGTGGGAACAAATCTTCTACGGCGAATTCGACGGCCGCCGCCGGAAGCGTGTGCTCGTCAAAATTATCGGTGAATGATTTTCGCTGCCGGAGCATTCTTGCTTTTTATAGCGGCGCAATTCAGCTTTGGGTTTGGCAATATGAATGTGCGCCGCAGAGTTCCCTCCGATGACATCGAATGGTTAAGAATGAGGTCCGCGCTTTGGCCCGATGTGAGTGTGGAAACTCATCGCAAGGAAATGATCGCGTGGCTCGCTCGCTCGGATGCGGTTGTGCTCGTGTTGCCTCGCATCCCTGGCATGGGATTGGCCGGTTTTGCGGAAGTTGGAGGCCGGTCACTGGCCGATGGTTGCGAGACAAGCCCGGTGGCTTATTTGGAGGGCTGGTATGTTGACAGTGACAAACGTCGCCAGGGTGTGGGCACGGCGTTGATACGCGCCGCTGAAGCCTGGGCGAAAGAGCGCGGCTTTCGTGAGTTCGCATCCGACGCCGAACTGGGAAATGTCGAGTCACAACACGCCCACGTCGCCGTTGGATTTCGTGAAGTCGGCCGCTCCGTATTATATCTGAAGGCGCTCTGATTTCCGAAAGCCCGCGCCGAACCGCGGCCCAAAAGCGGCGGAATCTTCTCGCGATCCCGCCACCGGTCCGTTCAAACCAACGCTCCCATCCGCCCCAGTTGAAAATCCTCGAACGCTTGTTGGATTTCCGCGCGGCTGTTCATCACAAATGGCCCGTAACCCACAATGGGCTCATCGATCGGTTCACCATCCATCACCAGCAACTGGGCGTCCGTCTTCGCTTTCACAGTAATGCCGTTGCCGGACCGCTCGAATATCGCGAGGTCGCCTTCCCCCACTTTGCGTTCCTCGTCCGTCAAAACTTCGCCGCTCAAAACGAGAAACGTGCTCGTGTGACCGTCCGGCAGCGGTAATTCCACCGCTTTGCCCGCGCGCAGGCTCACGTCCCACACATTGATCGGCGTGAACGTTTTCGCCGCCCCTTTGTTTCCGTCAAAATCCCCCGCGATTACGCGCACAGTGCCCGCTCCATCCGGGAGTTCGACGTTTGGAATTTGATTCTTCAACAACGTCTGGTATCCGGCCGGCGCCTTTTTATCCTGCGCGCGCAGGTTCACCCAAAGCTGCGCCATTTGCAGCGTGCCGCCCTTGCGCGTGAAACCCTGCGAATGGAATTCCTCGTGAACGATGCCGTTGCCCGCCGTCATCCATTGCACATCGCCCGCGCCAATCTTTCCACCCCCGCCGCTGGAATCGCGATGCTCCAACTCGCCCTGATAAGCGACCGTCACCGTCTCAAAACCTTTGTGCGGATGTCCGCCCACGCCGCGCTTCTCGTCTCCGGCTGGAAACGAATGCGGAGCGGCGTAATCGAGCATCAGAAAAGGACTGAGCTCGCGGCCCAGCCCGTTGTAATCAAACACCGATCGCACCGGGAAGCCATTGCCAACCCAATGCATTCCCGAACTCCGATGAACGCGAACGAGCTTTTTCATTTTCCCAACTTCATTTTTAAATTCTTTTTTCATGCACCACGCTACTCCGCATATCCGGTCGCGGGAAATACCTTGTTGCTTTGCTCACCATGCCGGAAAGGCATGGCTGCGCACCATGTCCCCCGCGCTCGCCAAGATGAGCGCCGAGCACCAGTTCGGCAAGTTGGCTATTCCAGATGCGGTGGTGCGCAGCGCCCAATGCGTGGCGCCAAGTGACGCTCCACGACGCAACCATCCGCGAATAACCTGTTGCGAAGCCCGGCGGCGTGGCTGACAATTGGCTTAAACCGGCCATGCATACCACCGACGTTTCCGCGTGGAAACACCATCATGATTTTCTGGACGACACTTCCTCCGCGGAAAAGCGCACGCACAAAGTCATTGCCCTGACGGCTGTCATGATGGTCGTGGAAATCGTCGCCGGCACCATCTTTCACTCCATGGCGCTGCTGGCCGATGGCTGGCACATGAGCACGCACGTGGCGGCGTTCGCCCTGGCCGCGCTCGCGTATTACATCGGACGGCGAAACGCCAAAAACGAGCAATTCACCTTCGGCACCGGCAAAGTCGGCGTCCTCGGCGGCTTCACCAGCGCCATTGTTCTGTCGGGCGTTGCGGTGTTGATGGCCATCGAATCCATCCACCGGCTTATCTCGCCGCTGCCCATTCATTTCCGCGAAGCCATCGCCATCGCCATCCTTGGCCTGCTCGTCAACGTCGCCAGCGCCTGGATTCTGAAAGACGATCCGCATCATCATCACCACGGTCATGGTCACAACCACGATCACGCGCACGCCGCGCACCACCACGACTTGAATTTGCGCGCGGCGTATTTGCACGTGTTAGCGGACGCCTTCACCTCGCTGCTCGCCATCGCGGCGCTGACCCTCGGCTATTTCCTCGGTTGGGTTTTGCTGGACCCTATTATGGGCCTCGTCGGCACAGTCGTCATTATCTCCTGGGCCTACACACTGCTGCGCGATACCAGCGCGATTTTGCTGGATCGAATCCCCGGCGACACCGACTTGCCCGTGGTCATCCGCGAAGGAATCGAGGGCGATGGCGATTCCAAGATCAGCGACCTCCACATCTGGCAGGTTGGCGCCGGCAAATTCGCCGCCATCGTCGGCGTCGTGGCGCATCAACCGAAAACGCCCGATGAATATCGCGCCGCCTTGAAAATCCACGAAGAGCTCGTGCACGTGACCGTGGAAGTCCACACGTGTCAAGAACACCCCACGGTGTGTAAATCATAGTGTAGCGCCGCGTCTCGCGGGCCTTTTTCGGCGCCTCGCCGAAAAAACGGACGGGTCATGCATTTCTAAAGTTCAAAAAGGGCCCGGCGGCCATTCTCTTGCACGACCCGCGCCCTGCATTATATTTTTCCATGCGTTACCTCGTCAAAGCCCGCGTCAAACCCGGCCAACGACAAGCCCTCCTTCGCGCCATACGCGATGGCTCGCTGGGCCGCGGCTCTATTGCCGGCGGCGAATACGTTTACGACATGGAACAAGCGCGCCTCGGCGAAGATGGCGTCGCGCACTGGGTGGAAACCTGTTTCTGCGCCACGCCGCTCGCGGAGGAACGTCCCTATTGGGAAAAATATTTTGAATTGCTCAAGGTGCAAGACGCGCACAACCGCAAAAACTGCCGCCATGAGAACGGCGCAGAACCGTGGGCATGTTGCGATTGCGATTGCACCCGTCGCCTCGAGCAACGCCTCCAGCAAACCGGCAAACCCTTTCTCAAGACACTCGAGTCTGGTGAGTGCGCATGATGAAACTTGGAGTGCGGCGACATGTCGCCGCTTTCCAACGGGAGACATGTCTGCCCGTAAGAAAGCGCGGTCATGCCCGCGCATTCCAAATGAATAACCGACGGAACTCTCCACGTTGACTTGGCGGAATCTCCTCGTACAACTTATTGAATCATGTTACGCCTGTTTTTAGTTCTCAATATTGCGCTATTGCTCTTCACCTCGTCCGCCCAGGAAACAAACAATTCCACCACGAGCGCCCCGGAATTTCACAACGCCAAAGGCTTCGTCGTCGCGGTGAATCCGGCAGACAAAAAAGTGACCATCAACCACGGAGATATTCCCGGCTACATGTCGGGCATGACCATGCCGTTCGACGTCAAGGACACCAATGAACTAACCGGCCTGCAACCCGGCGACGTTGTGACCTTCCGCATCGTTGTCGAAAAAAATGAAGGCTGGATTGATCAGATTCACCAAACCGGCGCGAAAACGAATGTCGTGCCGGAGACGGGTTCCTTCCGTCACGTTCGCGACGTCGAGCCTTTGAGCGAAGGCGATTTGCTGCCGGAATATCATTTCACGAATCAGCTCGGCCAGGCCTTCAGCACCGCGCAATTCAAAGGCCAGGTGCTGGCCATCGAATTCCTCTTCACGCGCTGCCCCTTCCCGCAATACTGCCCATTCATGGCCAACAATTTTGCCGTCGCGCAGAAAAAGCTGCTTTCGATGCCCAACGCGCCGGCCAACTGGCATCTCCTCACGATTTCCTTCGACCCGGAATTCGACACGCCCGAAGTGTTGAAACGCTACGCCGAAGCCCACGGCGCCGACCCGGCGCGCTGGACATTTGCGACCGGCGCATTGCCTGATGTCACCGCCATCGGCGAGCAATTCGGCTTGGCATTTTGGAAATCGGAAACCGGGCTTATCAGCCACAATCTCCGCGCCGCAGTCATCGACCCCACCGGCCATGTGCAAAAAATTTTCATCGGCAACGCCTGGCAACCCGCCGACCTCGTTTCGGAAATCGTGAAGTCCGCCAGTGTCCGGTAAGCGGCGTTGCCCTGCGCCCCCTTTTTGTTGGTAAACCTAACCTGCTGCCGATAAAAGCTATGTAAGGCGCCGCGCGCTGACCCGCCTCAAAACGGATTCTGCGGCGGGGCAAACGTCGCATGCGGCGGCGCGCTGCTGCTGCGCATCGAACTCACCGAGCGTTGGATTGGCTGTATTGATGAAGATGAGCCGCTCGTCAGGGGCGGGCTGAGTGCGTTGAGCGCCGGGCGTATCGATGATTGCACCGTGTTGAAGCCGGAATCGGAACTCGCCGCCACGGGCGTCGGCGTGGATACCGGCGCGGCGGCGGGTGCCGGAGTCATGTTCCAAAGTTCCTTGAAACTGTCCATGTGCGCTTTCTGCTCGGCCTGCGCCCGCACTTGTTCGGGGCTTGGCAATCCCGAGTCGTTGTCCGAACCAAAAACACTCGCGAAAGCGCTGGCCTTCGATTGGAAAATCCCGGAGTCCGGGGCAGTGTCGAACGGGCTGCTTGCAAATCCCGAATCGCCCTTTCCCGGATCAACCCAGGGCGATGAATTCGTTGTCCAACTGTCGCGGTCCGGTCTCATGTTCCCCAGTTGATTGGTTGCGGACGCCTGGTCCAAATCAACCAAATGCTGGTAATACCGTTCCATCGCGCTGGTCGTCTTGCCGTCCTTGGCCTTCTCGTCGTCGAGACTCATGTCCTTCTCGGAGCCGGATTTCGCAAAATCCTCCGGTGTCATGAAGACCCAATTCCGACGCAGATCCATCAATTCCTTCTCACGCCGGCTGGGTGTCGCGTTCTGCGGCTGCTGTGGCGGCGGCGCATTCCTCGCGGCGCCTCGTGGCACGCTGAATGAATGAGCCGACTGCGGAAACATGGCTTGAAGATTCTGCGTGTCCGACGGCAGCCCTCCATCGAAATTTGTATCGACCGGCGCGGAACCTTGGAATGGCACCACCTCAATCGGCTCCCCGGCGCGCAAGCTCCCAAAACCTGCCAGGCACAACACGCCGGCCACCAAGGCGCGGCAGATGTTTAGATTGCAAGGTCTGAAGCTCATCTTCGCCGGAAATCATACTCCAAATCATACTCGCGTCAAAGGTCTTTTGGCGTCGATTCCAGAGCGGGCTGTGTTAAAAGAGGGTTGGAATCAGACGAGTCCAAAGTCGCCCAAACCCGCGACGGAAACGTTCGCGCTACACTGTAGCGCAGACTGCCCAGCCTGCGCGTTCTCGTCCCCCGTCTCAATCACACCCTGCCGGGCAAATGCATCCGAATGTAATTCAGATTTTCGTTTAAATTCCGCGCTTGAGGCTCGCGACCAAATCGCGCCACGCCGCGCCCGCCACTCAACCGCTTGCAAATTTCCGGACTAAGGGCAGCTTGTGTGGCCGCGGTTCCGGGTGGAACTGGCGCGGCAATAAACTTGAACCCGATAAATTGAACTATGGCTATTCATTCTCTTGATCTGACCAAGCAACCCCCTCGCAGTCCCCGCGTTCGCCTGGGCGGTTACGTCATCCTCCCCCGCTGCCTCGACAAAGGCCGCGCCGCCATCAATGGCAAAAACGGCGAATATCATTACGCCTGCCCGCTGGATCAGCGTTTCCTCGAGTTCGCCGGCGTTGATCCTGAAGCGTTGAAGAAAGAACTCGCCGCGGGCAAGGGTGATGGCGAAATCCTTGAATGGATCCAGGCCAACGCCAAACACAAACGCACCGATGGCGAAATCCTCGCTTGGTCCGCCCATCAGGAAAGCCGCACGCCTTCCGATGTCGAAAGCCGCGAATATTTCCACAAGCTGCACTCCCAAGTCGCTCCCAAACGCGAAGACATTTCCAACTGGTTCGAGTTGCTCGACGTGGACGACTACGCCAGCTACGGCGGAAAAGTTTGATTCCACCAATACAATTCAAAAAGAACACAGCCGCGGAACCAAATCCGCGGCTGTGCTGTTTCAAGTAATCAATTTCAGCGGCGGCTCAATTCGCCTGGGGCGAAGCCGTCGCTTGTTCCGACGATGCCGCCGGCGCGGCTTTGTAAGCCTCGATATTCTCGATCCGGTGACGATGCCGCGAGCCGTGAATTTCAAATTCCACCTCATCGCCAATTTTACGATTCAGCAACGCCTGCGCCATCGGCGATAAATAACTCACAATCCCCTTGTCCGGATCCGAATCCCACGCGCCGAGAATCGTAAATGTCTCCCGCTGGTTGCTGGCAATATCCGTCGTATGCACGATCGTGCCGATGCTCACCACGTCCGTTCGCGCGTTGGAAAAATCCGTGCCGCGCGCGCGCACGAGCTGGTTTTCCATCTCGTCCTTGGCGCGCATCAATTGCTTCTGCATTTCCTTCGCCGCCTTGTATTCGTGATTTTCGCGCAAGTCGCCGTAGCTCCGCGCGATCGCGATTTCATCACGGTTCGCCGGCATCTTCTTGTGCAACAACTCCGCATAATCCGCCCGGCGCCGCTCCAGGCTATCCCACGACACAATCAATGACGTGTCTTGCTTCGTTTCCCCGCCGCTGATGAGCGACTGCACCGCTGGATGGCTCTTCACGATCCGCGCCAGCAACGAACGCTTGTCCATGTCGTCAAACACCGGCGAAAGCTGCAATGCCCGCGTCAAATCCTTGATCACTTCCAGCTCCGCGATGGCCGTCAATTCCGGCAGCAGTTCCTGGTCGTCCAGAATGTATTCGCGCAAACGATTCGAGCGCTTCTCGTTGAACTGGTCGCGCTCCATCGCCGTCAGCATCGCGCGAAAAACTTCCGGCCCGAGAATGTCCGCGAACGCGTCCGTCCGCTCCCTGGCCAGCCACAGCAACAACTCGCTGCTCGCCAGGTGCTGGCTGATCAACCGCGCCAGCGTCTCCTTTAATTCATTGATCTTGCCGTTCTCGACCAGCAGCGCCGCAAATTCCTTGCACAACTTCGCGTTCACCGAGTTCAGCGTGATCCGCAACACCTCGTGCCAGCGCTCCGGATTCGCGTCCTTGAACGACTCCACCGCGCGCCGATGTTTCACCGCCGGCAACGCCTCCATCAGCGAGCCCAGCTTTGTTTCCTGCGCCCAAATCGTTTTCGAAGTCACTTCACCGTCGCCGGCCGGCGCGCCAGCCATCTCGCGAATATCGTCGCGGACGAAAATGCCTTCCAACGCCACCGCCGGTTGCGTGCGCTGGTAACTGCCGATTTCTGTGTTCAACGTGGAAATCATCTCCTTCGCCGCCGCCTGCTTGTCGCTCAGGTCGCCCGCGTTCTTCAAAACCTCGGTCGCCACCGCCACGTGCGCCTTCAATCCCTTCGCCGATCGGAACTCGCCAATCAATCGCTCCTGCAACGAAACTTCCTTCGCCTGATAAATCACTGGATCGGTCTTCTTGAGCGGCACCTGGAAATGCCCGTCCTTCTTCAATTCCTTTTTGGCCGCCTCCCACCATTTCTTCCAATCATCCCGAATCACATCCGGCACGAGCGCCTGCTGGATTTGATCCACCGTCGCGTGCCCGCCGAAACTGTTGAGCACCACCTTCACCAGCTCAAGATGATTCGTCGCCGCCAATTGCCGCAACCCCTCCAGGTCCGCCGCCTTGCGCGCCAGGATGTGGTCCTTCGCGATCGGCTTCAAAGAATCCGCCGCGAACGCCAGGTCCATCGTATGGCCGGGCTTGTTGGGAAAATCAATCGTGAACCGCGCGAACACGGTGTCCACCGTCTTGATCCTGCCGAAGCCCCAGCTTCGGTGCATGCAAAAGCCGCTGTTCGTAAGCTGCACAAGGGGCTCGATATGGCGGCCTTCAATCTTTCCTGCCGCTGCCAGTTTCTCAAATTCCTCTCGCATAATTTTTCTTAACGCTCGCGTCTTTCCTAAGTGCTGCCATTATTAAATGGATTGAACGAGCAAAAACCAAGACAAATTGCAGCCCAGATTTTGCACCGCCGGAACACGGGGAATGACTTCGTAGAAGACCTCCTCGCCTCCGCCCTCGCTCAATCGCACCTTTCCGCCGCTGATCGCGGCCTCTGCCAGGAACTCGTTTACGGCGTCGTCCGCTGGCAGGCCACGCTCGATTGGCTCATCGCCCGCAAGACTCCCGGCCGCACCCAAAAAGCCGGACTGCAAAATCTCCTGCGTCTCGGCCTCTACCAAATTTTCTGGCTCGACCGCATCCCCAACCACGCCGCCGTCAACGAAACCGTCGAGCAAGCCCGGCAAAACGGATTCGGCCCGCAAGCCGGCTTCGTCAATGCCGTCCTGCGCGGCTACCTGCGCGAATTCGACGCCACCAAAACCCTCCTCGCCGACCTCAAAACGGCTCAACCGCACCTCGGCTATTCCCATCCCGAATGGCTCGTCATCCGCTGGCAAAAACGTTGGGGCTCCGAAAAAGCCGCGCAACTCATGGAGTGGAACAACACCCCACCCAAAACCTTCGCCCGCATCAATACCCTGAAATTTCAAACGACCGACGACGGTAGGGCGCATCGCTCCGCGCGCACCGAATCCCAAAACCAACCGACACGCGAGACCTCGCCCAACGCCGGAACAACTTCCCCCTCTCCGCCACGAAGTGGGGGACTTGAGCCGCTTGGGAAGCGGCGAAAGGAATTCGCCGAAGGCGAAGGCCCGCGAGGGTCGAGCGAGCGGGAAGCGAGCGAGTCATTGGGCCGGGGTGAGGTGGCTTTTGGGGTTGAGGGACAACACAATTCCCCTCGCCACCCGACACTCGACACTCCCTCGTCCCCCGGCGAACTCCTCACCGAATGGCGCAACGAAAACGTCGAATACGAATTCATTCGCCGCGATTGGTTCGAAGAAAATCTCGTCTTCGAACTCAAATCCCATCCGCCGCTCGCCAAACTCCGCACTTTTCAGCAAGGCCTCTTTTACATCCAGGACCCCAGCACCCTTTTGGCCGTGCGCGAACTCGACCCGGAACCCGGCGAAACCATTCTCGACCTCTGCGCCGCGCCCGGCGGCAAACTGACCTACATCGCCCAACTCATGCGCAACCAGGGTCGCCTCATCGCCCACGACACATTCCCCGACCGCCTGAAATTAATCGAAGAAAACTGCGCCCGCCTCGGCGTCACCATCGCGGAAACCGCGCTCTCCTCGAATTTGTTCCCCACAGAAATTCGCAAAGACGCGTTCGCAAACCTCACACGCGTTTCTGGCAAGCAGCTGGAGCAGATTCTCCCTCTCCCCGGGGGACTTGAGCCGCTTGGGGAAGCGGCGAAAGGAATTTGGCAAAGCCAAAGGCCCGAGAGGGCCGAGCGAGCGGGAGCGAGCGAGTCATTGGGCCAGGGTGAGGGCGAGCGTTCGCTGACAAATTTGAAATTTGATCGGGTATTGGTCGACGCCCCCTGTTCCAACACCGGCGTCATGCGCCGCCGCGTGGACCTCCGCTGGCGCATTCGCCCCGAAGAACTTGACCGCCTCCGCGCCACCCAGCTCGATCTTCTGCACGAAGCCGCCACCCGACTCAAACCCGGCGGCACATTGATTTACAGCACCTGCAGCCTCGAACCCGAAGAAAACGAAACCGTCATCCGCGAATTCCTCGCCAACTCCCCCTGGCTCAAACTGGAAACCCACCGCGAACTCCTCCCCTTCAATGAAGTCACCGACGGCGCCTTCGTCGCCCGCCTCCGCAAAGCCAGTTAGTGTCCTGTAGGGCTCAAAGCCCGCCCCGTTATAGCCCAGGCTAAAGGCCGGGGAAGTACCGTAAGAACCTCCCGAGCCCTGAAAGGGCGAGACATGCGCTTCGTCGGCCACGAAACCACGCTTATTGTCCTATTTCATCCTCGCCGAGATGCAATCCGACCTGCCGAAAAGGCTCATCAAATACCTCTCCTCACCCATTGGCGGGTTAGTCCCTGCTGTTCTTTGAAGCCGACCCCAGTCGGATGAGCAAAGAGGGGTCGTTCTCACAGATCGTTATTATGGCATTATATCGCTCCAGTAGTGACGCGAGCGTTACTTTGTATTCGGCGGATTTGAAGAGGCTGCGCTCGTATATATTCGCGGTGAGAAATTGAGTTGCATCCAGGACATCGACTCGTTCGTAAAGATTTGCGCTTTTCAAAAGGAACTGAGCCGGCTCGACAGCCTCGGCGATGGTTATTATATGTTAAACATTCCCAGTTCTGACTCCCTCCGCTTCCTCTGTTCCCTCCTGTTCAAGATCTCATTCCCTTCCGTATAAAAATTCGCGTTGATTCGCGTAAAAGTCCCGGTACAAACGCCGCACACTTTGGACCTTGGCCCTTGGCCTTTGGACTCCTTTGATCCGTGTTCATCAGTGTCCATCCGTGGTTAAACATTCCCCCTTAGCGCCTTTGATTCTTTGCGCCTCTGCGTTAAAAAATGTGTGCAATTTCGCCTCTTTTTTCTCAAAAATTCAATTGTATTCAACTGCCCATCAGCCACTTCCTACTAAAAACTTACCGTAAGTTTTTCCTCGGTTTTGATTCGTGCTAAAACCGCCACGCATGAAAAGGACTATGCAGACGGCGGCTGTAGCGGCGCTCTGTGAGCGCCGCCATATTTCCCCCATCTCCGTTCCCTCTGTTCTCTCCTGTCAAAGACTCGAAACTCAAAACCCAAAACTCGAAACTCTTTATGTCCACCCGCAACGGCAAAATCGCCCGCCTACCCAAACAAATCCGCGATGAACTCAACCGCCGCCTCGAAAACGGCGGCACGGGCCCGCAGCTCATTGAATGGCTCAACAGCCTCCCCAAAGTCAAACGCGTCCTCCGCGACCTTTTCAATTCCCAACCGATCAACGAAGAAAACCTCTCGCACTGGCGCAAAGGCGGCTATGCCGATTGGGTCCGCCACCAGGAAACCATCGACCAAACCCGTTGGATGGTCGAACGCTCCAATGGAATCTATAGCAACCCCGCCGGCTCGCTCCCGTGCGACTACCTCGTGCACATCGCCGTCGCTGAGTTGGCGCAGTACGCCGCGCAACTGCACGAAATCGAAGACCCCAAAGAACGCTGGAAACAGTTCCGAGAATTCACCCGCGAACTCTGCCGCCTTCAGAACGGCGCCCATTATGGCAGCCATGTGAATCTCGACTGGACTCGCTGGCGGCGCCTCGTCGACCAGGAAGAAGCCGAACTCGCTGCCCAACAAAAAAAGCCCATGTCCCAGGAGGAATATCTCGAGCGCCTCATGGACCTCCTGCACAAACCGGATATCCGCGCCTGGGTCAGAACGGATTTCCCGGACCGCGAAACCGAATGGCTGCGCCTCAAGGCAATCTATCACCTCAAACCCGACTCCAAAGACACCCCTGACCATCCCTCGCAATCCAGCAGGGAAGGAATCCGCCGCTCCGCCGTCTACGAATACCCGCCAAAATCAACCTAGAGCGTTTGAAGAAATACTGTAGCCATTTGGAGCGAGGATTTTTGGTGTTTTGGCGAGGCTTCGGCGAAGGAGCAGGTTTGAAAAAACCTGTGACTGAGCCGAAACGACTTGTCCGCCGTAGCCTTGGTGAAGGCGGAAGCCAGAACCCAAAAAGACCGCTTCCATCTTCTCATTTCCCAAATGGCTACAGTATTTTTGAGAATGCTCTAAATGAAACCGGCTTAAACCAAATCAATCTAAATTAAGGTGAAAACGATACCCCACCCGCCGCCCCCCCGAATCCAAAACCCCAGCATCAGGGGAAATCCAAATCCGAGTTCCAGTGTGCCAGCAACTTTGGACTTTGGACTTTGGGCTTTTTCAATTTGACTGCCCACCGCTCGCTCGGGGAACCTGCGGCCCAATGCAGGATCAGACGGCACCGCCAGCGCAAGACACACCGCGACTTCTCTTCGTCATCGGCCTGTGGCGCTCCGGAACGTCCCTCATGCACGCCTTGCTCAACCGCCATCCGCAAGTCGCGCTCCTCTACGAAGCCGAACCGCTCCTTCTCTGGCCGCACCCTGCCGCGTTTCCATCACGCGACTGGCCCCAGCGCCTCGAATTTTTCAATCAAACCTTCACCCGCCACAAACTCGACCCGCAGCATTTCGCGTCGATCACACCCGGCCCGGAAGGGGCGCTCGCCCTCTATCGCGAATACGCGCACCCGCGCAACGCTGTCATCATCGGAGAAAAAGCCCCGTCCTATTACACCAAACTTCCCTTGCTCAGCCGCCTATTCCCGGACGCACATTTTCTCATCATCTGGCGCGACCCTGTCGAATGCTGCCGCAGCGCCGTCCGCGCCGCGCGCCAAAACCGCTTCTTCGCCCAACGCGGCATGTCGGAACGAATGCTCTTCGGCGCGGAAACGTTTGCCGAAGGCGTCGAAATGCTCCTGCGCAAAAAAAGAAACGTCTGCGAAGTCGTCTACGACGAACTGGTGAAAAATCCGGAAGCTGAATTGCATCGCGTCTGTGACTTTTTGAAAATTCCCTTTTCGCCGGCCATGCTGGATCTGAAATCCGCGGACACCTCCAGCGTCCCCTCGGGCGAACACCACGGCGGCGTCCGCTCCGGCATTATTGGCAAAGCCACCTTAACCGAGGAAATTCTCCCCGCCGCCTTCGTCGCCAAAGGCCGCCGTTACACGCGCCGGTGGAAAAATAAATTTCCAAACGTGGGCTTTGCGCGCGCCCTGCCTGCGGATGCCATGTCAGCTCCCGGCCCGGTGGAACGTTTGACGGACAATTGTTTGAAGAATTTTTGGCGCAGCGTGGACAAATTCAAAACCGTCCTTTGCCGCCGCATCCCTGTTTCGGTCTGGGCCCGGTTACGCTCCCGCCCGCGGTAGCGAAATTGTTTTCCGACAATGATCCTGTTGGCTTTTCAATTAGCCGAAGCAACGGTTCGCTTGCTGTCGAGTATCTTGCGTGCGAACGGCTCCACGCGCGCCCAAACCTCTGGTACGGTCACATGCGTCAGGCAAATCGGCTCCGCGAAATGGCAGTAATCCCAGCAAGGTTTATACGTGCACGCCTTGCCCTCGATCCATTCGGAGTCGGGATGCAACGGCGCAAACCACTCCGGCAGTTGTGGGCCAAAAATGGTGAACGTCGGCACGCCCGCGCAGGCAGCCAAATGCCCCGGTCCCGAATCGTTGCCAATCAACAGCCGAGCGTGCTGAAGCAATGCCAGAAGTTCAGGCAGGGTGCGCGGCGTCGCCACTTCGGACTCGCCGTTGCGGAGCCACCAGTCTCTTTGCTCAGCATTGCACGCCACCTGCACCGAATATTGCTTTTCGCGGAGCCGCAGCGCCAGCTTGCGGTAATTTTCCAACGGCCAGACCCGGATCGGCTTGCCGGCGCCCGTATGGATGAGAATGCGGCGCGAGCCATCTTCGGACCGCCTCAGTACCGGTATACTCTCGCGGGCCGGCAATTCCACACCGATGGCTTGGCCCAAAGTGCGCCAATATTCGTACCGATGCGCGGTCGGTCCAGGCCTCGGCAATGGATTAGTCAAAAAAATTTGGCTGCCCAAGCGGGGAAAACCGACTCGCTTTTTCACGCCGATAAATGCCATCAGGAAATGATTGCGCGGATCCCATCGCGCGCCTACTCCAAGATCAAACCCCCCCGCGCGAACTTTCCGCCTCAATCGAAACAACTCGCGCCAGGGCCAGCTATATAGCCGGTATTTATGCCGGAAAACAGTCCATGGCGCGGTAAACGGCAGCACTTGGATTTCCGGCCAAAGCATGGGTTGCAGATCCTTTGCGAAAGGCTTGGCGATGAGGGTCACGTCGTATTTCCGGGCGGCCGCGCGGAGGAACTGCGTGGCGATGACCAAATCGCCCACTTCCCAGAGTTCGATGGCCAGAAGTCGTGGTTTGGTGGTCGTTGGCGTCATTGCGGACAGACGAACGTGCTCGATATCAAGCCATCACGTTTGTCTTGGTCCCGGAAAAGAATTCATTTTGGTATTTTATCAAATACCCGTTGCAGGTCTGCCGATGGGAAGGGGACGGAAACGGCTGGGCACAAACTGGGGACGGGTTACCAGCGCCGGCTTGGCCATGCCGCCGTTCAGACTGACACTAAATCCAATCAGAGCGACAAATGAAATCAGATCCCCATAAAAACCACCGAATATGAAAAAGAAGTACAGGGTTTTTGTCATAAAATAGGCCATTAGGAAGGAATTTATCTTCTTTAGGTCGGGATCGCCGTACTTATAATTTGCCCATAGCACCTTTATTGAGGCCACCAAAAACCACAAAAAGCCGATCATTCCCCAAATGCCGAAGGGAATAATCAAGGACAGGGGCCCATTGTGATAATCGCTCGCCAGCGTAAAGCCACCCCCCACCAGTCCCCCGACTTGTCCGTTTCCGAAAGTGAGGTACTCCATCATGTCGTTCATGTCGAATGTCAGCCCCTTGCCTAAGAGCAGATAGTGTGGGATCTGGGGAAGAACAGATTGCCAGATTTCCAACCGCCATTTGGTGCTCGTTTCCGCGCTCATTCTGGCCACCGGATCGATTTTCACCGGCAGCAGCGCCAGGCAACGCTGAACTGGCAGCGGCAGGCGGTCGGCACACGCCACCGTCAGGCCCCCTGCCAACATAAGGCCCAACAGCATTACCGGCATCAATCGGCTGCGCAGAAGACCTTCAAAACAGAATACCAGCGCCATTGTAGCCACAAGCATGACAACGGTTCCCCGGAAACCTCCGATGAAGCTCAGGCACGCAGCGGAGAAGAACACCAGCGGTCGCCAAAACTTCCTGATATTTAACGTTCCTTCAATGCCGTACCGCGCCACCACCGTAAACGCCACCGCGACACAAGCGGAGCCCAATCCGCCAAAGCGCTCCAGGTTTTCATGGCTCATTAGAACGGTTTGATATCGAGAGGGGTCCATGCTTGAGGGAAAAATCAGAGAAAGCGGACCAAGACCAGATCCCAAATACCCGCCGAGGTCACTGATCGCCTGTCCAATGCCGCTGAACAAAAACAGCACGATATAGAAGTTGGCCTTTTCGATAGGAATTCGCTGGCTGACGAGCGCAAAATATCCAAGGATTGCCACGAAAATGTAAAGATACCGTTTGCCGCCGACGGTCTCATCCCCCAATGCGCGGAAAGCCAGGCCGCCCCTGCATTTCGCCGTGACCAGCACCACGATTCCGATGAACAGCAGCGAATAGGTGATTGCCGGAACCGAAAGGAACTTCCGTTCGCGGTTCAAAACATAATGTCCCACCGCCACTCCAAATGCGATGCAAGCCACGGGCATCCAACCCGGCAGATACCCGGGCAGGAAAGCGATCGTCATCCCCATATTCAAGACAACTATCAGCCACGCGTGGTACCACCGCAGCAAGAGCGGTGACATTAGCACGAAAAGCAATAACCCGAAGAGGATATAGGAAGTACTGTCCTGCTGAGGGGAGGTGGACAAGCCCGTAATGATATACCCGAGGATCAACGCCAATGGCAGGCAAATGGCGTAAATCAGCATTGAACGGGCCAGTACGGTATTGTTCATAGCAGCACTATCCTCGACCAACGCCGGTCACTTTTGTTCAAATTATGTCGAGTCTTATTGGCCATTCAGGAGCATGAATTAAACCCAAGCCGCGCTCGGTTGGCAATCACTTTCGGAAGGCGATTTTTACATAATTCCGAGTCTATAAAGCCGCTCGAAGAGAGTTCTTTGTTTTAAATCGGCCTTTTGCTAGCTTTTCGCCGTTCTTAGTCCATGAGAGTCATCTTCGACCACCCGCATCCGTTTTTGCTGACGCACGGTGGATTTCAAATTCAGATTGAGCAGACCTACGAAGCCCTGCGGCAGGCAGGCATCATGGTCGAATACCTTCGTTGGTGGGATGATCGGCAGCCGGCCGACATCATCCATTACTTCGGCCGCCCAACGTCTGCCTATGTGCATTACGCGCAAAAGAAGGGGATCCGCGTCGTCATGTCACAGTTGCTTACCGGTCTAGGTTCACGTTCTTCTCGCGTTCTTCCGTTGCAAAAGGCGGCAATCTCCCTGGCTCGAAAAACCTTTCCCGGCATGGTCACTGATCGCTTCGCCTGGAACGTTTTCCAAATGGTCGACGCTGCCGTTGCGCTGACGAGCTGGGAGGCGCATCTGATGTCTTACATGTTCGATGCTCCAAAAGAAAAGGTTCACGTTGTCGGCAATGGCGTGGAAACAATCTTTTTGGACAGCGCACCTGCCACTCGCGGCCAGTGGCTCGTCTGCACCGCAACGATCACCGAGCGCAAACGGGTTTTGGAAGTGGCCGAAGCCGCCGTGCTGGCCCAAACTCCCGTTTGGATCATAGGCAAACCTTACGCAGAATCTGATCCTTACGCGCAGCGCTTTTCCGCGCTGGCCGGGCAACACCCACAATTCATCCGCTATGAAGGCGCCATTTCCGATCGGGCACAACTGGCCCGCATTTATCGCGAAGCTCGCGGGTTCGTACTCTTGAGCACCATGGAAAGCTTGAGCCTGTCCGCTCTGGAAGCCGCAGCCTGCGAATGTCCGCTGCTGTTGAGCGATTTGCCCTGGGCTCGAACAACCTTCAATGAGAATGCGGTTTATTGCCCGATCACCTCTTCGCCCCAGACCGCTCCTCACCTGCGCCAGTTTTATGATGCTGCGCCCAACATCAAGGCGCCGCCCAAACCGCCGACGTGGCTCGAAATCGCCCGGCAGTTAAAGGCAATTTACGAGCGCGTCTTGAACAATCGGTAGCGAGCGCATCTTTCATCGCTTCGGTCGAGCATCCAGAACTTCACGGTAAATGTCCACGTGCCGTTGCGCAACCATTTCGGGCAGGAATCGGACCATTGCCTGCTGTTTGCCGTTCTGACCGAGATTACGGCGGAGTGAGTTGTCCCGCAAAATTGCTTCCATTGCTCCTGCCATGCCCCGCGCATCCAGCGGGTCGCAAAACAAGCCGGTTTTCCCTTCCTCAATCAAATCGGGCAAACCTCCGACGTTGGCGGCGACGACCGGCACACGCGCGGCCATCGCTTCCAAGACTACCATCGGGCAATTGTCCTCCAGCGAAGGCAAAGCCAGGGCCGTCGCCTCGCGAAAGTGCTGCTTGAGCGCCGCGCGGTCGGCCATTCCGCCGTAAACGCACCAGGGCCGGTCCCGAATCAACGCCGTAAACTCGTCGACGTAGGCGCGCTCAGGACCCTTATGGCCAAGAAACAAGACTTCGAATTTGCCTTTGGGTGAGAGCGAATCCAGCGCCCGGATGAAGGCATTCTGGTTTTTGCGCACGCAAATGAGCCCGACGCACAGAATCCGCGGCAGTTTTCCCGAGGGCGGTTCGGCGTTGATCTCGAAAAATGAGGCATCCACCGCATTGGGCACGACCCAGGTGCGCTTGGCCAGGCTCCGCACCGCCTCTTCCGTGTAACGAGTGATGCACACCACACCCTGCGAACGCGGAATGGTCCGTTTTTCCAATTGCGCCGCCAGCCAGAAAAACGAAAACGTTTTTGCCCGGTTCACCTTCGCAATCAGCCCCATGTTGCCGTGGATCGTCAGGACGTTCGGAAACCCTGAAGACACGGCGCTGATGGCGCAATCGCGTTCGGTGCCTTGGCCGTGCACGATGTCCGGTTGAATCTCCGCCAATTTTTTCCGAGTCGCCCGGATGCACCCCTGGTACAAGGTCTTCATCCAGCCGATTTTCGGCACGACCAGAGCGTGGTAGTAAATATTCGCCGCCACTTTCTCCGGCGATTTCACAGCCTCGCGCGCGCAGCAGACGACGTGCACTTCCACGTCCTTCAATTGCGCAAACCCTTGCAGCAAGGCTTCCGGCGCCGTGCCGAAGTAAGGAACCGGATTCACGTAATCCTTGTAATGCTCGCGACTATCCGTCGTCAGGATGGCGATTCTCATGCGGCACTCTTCTGGAACACACGATTGTGTCCGACCTGCAGCAGTTCGCGGAACCGCTTACGATCGATTTCCTTCGCCAGGCGGGACGGGCCGGGATGTCCGCCGGTCGCGAACTTCGGCGGCCGAAACGACGTGGTTAATCCAGAATCATCGAGAACCACCACCCCGCCGGCTTTCAGATTATCCGAGCAAATTTTCCAATCGCGCGCGGCCACTTCATAGTCGTGGTTGCCATCGATGTAAATCATATCCCATGGTTTGGACGCGATAAATTGCTCAGCCGCGGGGTCCGTGGAAAAAGCGCGAAGCAGCACGGGCACGGGCAATTTGAAGTGCTCAAAGTTGGCCAGCGTGTCCTGATAATAGTCCACATTGTTCCGATAGCGCGAAACCGAGTCGCCGGCGGGCGAAAAGGGCGAGATGCCACACACATCGGCGGATCCGTTATTCATTCGCGACAGCAACGACGCCAAACTGAGCGTTTGTCCGCGATAAACACCGATTTCGAGAAAATTCGCCGGCTTAAACTCGCGAAACAGCAAAAACCACATCACGTGGAACGCATCCTCCCCAAAGCCCCGCCGCTCAGACGTAAAATAAGAACGATGCTCGCGAAGCTCTGGCGGAAGCCGCTGATGGAAAAAACGAACGCAGTCGAGATAAAAGGTGGTCGGATCGGTCAGGCTCATTGCCCACTCGGCCCGGGGAAAATCCGCAGGAGCGGCTTTTTGAAGCACTTCGCGCTTTTGGCGGGTTGCCGCCATTTTTCGCAATCGGCCTTTTATATATCCGGGGATTGACACAAAAAAATACTATTCGGCATCATCGTCGCGCTCTCCCGCGGCCATATCTGAGTATCGGCAGGGAAAAAAACCGATATGCAGCCGCCGAAACAATCAAGCTGACGAATATGGGTCCTATCACGATGAGTGCATACTTGATAAAATTTCCGTTGGCAGGTCCAAAAACATGTCGCGCTCCCAGAGCAAGCGGTTGATGGAGGATATACCATTCATAGCTGATGATTCCACACCAGCGCAGCCAGGGCGCACAAAGGATTTTCGCGATGAAATGCTCTGGTTGCGCGATGAACAGAAGCAGGGATGCGGCCCAAAACTTGACTCCCCATCCGACCAATTCATTGGTAAAAACGGATTTATCCTGCGGATGCATACTGAACCAGGAGAAGGTCACCAAAGCCAGCGGCCACAAAAAGATGCCGGCCACTCCCCATCCAACCCATGACTTCCGAATGAACCCCATGTTGTCCAGCCCGGCAATCAGGACGCCTAAACAAAATGTGTCTAACATCGAAGGATAATGAACCTCTATGTTCGGCTGGAGCGTGACAACTTTTCCGGTCAACACCCGCATCAGCATTGGAGCCAGAAAAAGAATTGCCGTCACCACTGCAAGAGTCGCTTTGGGTGAAAGACGTTTCAAGCAAAGAAAAAGCAACGGTATTGTGACATAGAACTGAACCTCGACGATCAGCGTCCACATCACGGGATTGAATTTTCCACTGATCGGCACGATAAACCCCCACCCGGCCAGCCATTTAAGGCCGATCGGAAAATAAGACGGGTCGGAATAGACTAGGATATAGAATGGCGTCAGGATCAGGACCGATAACGCCAGCGGCGGATATATTTTCCAAAACCGACGTTGAGCATACCCTCGTGGCACCACCTTCCCGGCGCCGGCCACCTTCGACTTCCAAAAAGGCCACGAAATGAGAAATCCCGACAGCGCAAAGAACAGGGTAACGCCATGCGAACCCGTGCCCACCAGCGAGCCAATGGTATGCAAAATATGGCCTGATTTCGGATTGATGTAAAAATGATGGCACGCGATCACCATCAGAATCGCAATGCCCCGCAAACCATCGATGAAATCGTAATCACGATTGACAGCGGGGTTGACGTGCCATGGGTCGAGCCAGCTTTCCTTTGGCTCAATGGCTGGTTTAACCTCCGTTGTTGCCGCTAGCGACATGATACGTCCCGTAAGTAATGCTGCAACCGCCAGAGCGCCTGGCGAACCTCCGGATACGCTGACGCCGCTGCCGTTCGTCGCGCGGATTTTCCAAGTTTTGCCATCGAATAGATTGGCTGCATTGACAGATTGTGCCTGAGTACAATTGCTGGGCACCAGAAAAAAGCAGGGATTTCGACGCTCACGTGGTCCTGGATTTCCGAGCGTCTCCGAGATGACGATTGTAGATATCGAGCATTTTTCGGCTATAATCCGCCCACGAACCGCCTCGCTCCATTTTCGTGGCGGCGGCATTACCCATCGTTTTGCACAACTCCGGATTTTGAGCCAGTTCTTTCATCCTTTGATAAACCGTGTCCGAAGACCGCGCGGGCACGATGAAACCCTCTTTGCCATCTTCGACCACCGTGGTCGCGCCACTGTTATGAGTGGCAATAATAGCCAGCCCCGACGCCATTGCCTCGCTGATCACGCGCGCGAATCCTTCTTCGATCGAAGGAAAAACAAACGCCGTGCACGTGCGCATTAATTCGGCGAGTTGCGCATGATTCAAGCCCCGCCGGTACGTGAACAAATGTCGCGTTTGCTGAATCAGCTTCTTTCCGTCCGGGTACGGAGGCCCGCATAAAATCAGCTCTGCGCCGGGCACTTCTTTTTTCAACCGTTCGAAAGCGGGGAGCAGATACTGAATTCCCTTGCGTAACGTCAGCACGCCAGCAAACAGAAATCGCGGCTTGTCGGGCGGGGCCGTGCGCCGGGAGAACACCTGCAAATCGGCTCCAAAAGGATTTACCTCCAGCTTTGATTCCGGGATGCCGTTGTAAATCATTGAATCGCGCACGTAGGTGGAAGCACAAATAATGACGTCCGCCCGCTCAAGTTCCCGGTTGCAACGAGCAAAAACCGACCTCCAAACGCCTACCGTCGACCCGGGACTCCAAATATCGATCTCTCTCTGCCAAAAGCCATGAAAGCTTGTGGGATGGCTGTTCGAGGCGTCCAAAACCTTGAGCGCGCCAATCCGTTCGGCATGGTCGAAAGGCTCCGTGGCGAACGACATTGCCGAATGCACCACGTCACAAGCTGGGAATCGCTGCCGCTTCAGCCAGTTCGTCCATACCGGAAGCATCGCTTGAAATCCGAATTCCGCGAACCGGCCTTTAAATAAGCGATAAAACGGCTGGCAGGCGATGGAAAATGGCCGCGATCGCTTAAAACGTTCCGGGGGCAACCCGGTGAAGTTTTTGTTGGCACTGTAAGCCCATGCTTCCTGTCCCAGCCTGAGCATTTCTGCCGCCGAATAATGGAACCAGGTGCCGCCGCACGAAGCATAAACGATTTTCATGGATTTTTGGGTGCGGGACGGTGCATTCCAGTCGCGGCGGTCAAAAAACCTCTCACTGGCCGCGGCAAAAATCTTCTCCCAATGACAAAAACCATCTTCGCACCTACCGCCTTGGAGCGCGCGGTGAATGCCTTTAGCCGAGGCTCCTTCGCCGATGCCGCCTGCTCCGCCGCAAACTGCCATTCCTCACGAAAGCTCCCTCGCAGCGCCTTCCACGAAGTGCTCAGGCGGACAATGCTCCGATCCAGGCAAACCAGCCGCGCGTCCGTGTACACCGCCGGGGCCTGCTGAAGGCTCCGCTTGCAAAACCGCACGTCGGCCGTCCACGGATATTCCGCCTCAAACGGCAGTGCCTTTCGCATCACGTCGGCCCGCAGCAACGCGCGCGAAAGCGCGCCAATGCGGTTGACTCCCCGAATCGTCTCGCGCGTAAACTCCTGGTAATCGTAAAGCCGCGCCGGTGATTGTTCCGAAGACGGGCGCCCGTTCGAGTCCGCGTGGGCGCTGACCGGGTCAATGGTGTAACTTTCAGTAAAAAAAATCCCTGCTTGAGGAAACGTCTCAATCGCCGCCGCGGCTGCGTCCCAAAAACCGCCTTCCACGCAATCCCCCACCATCAATGGCTTGACCCACGGAAGCTGCGCCTGCGGAAACGCCCAACTCCAATGCTCCACGCGCCCCAGCGGCTCCGGCGGAGATATGACGCGCCATTGTGCCGGCGGGAATTTCTTCAGCAGTTCTTTCCAAGGCGAACCATCGGTCGAGAAATTATCGCTCAAGGTGAGAAGAACCCGCCCCGCGGTGGCAGGGGCCAATACGCTTTCAATGGAATTTCGGAGCGCTGCGCCTCCATTGCGAACCGGAATGATCACTTCATACTGGCGCATCACTCGGTACCAAAAACGTGAAAATTCATGAGATGCCAGACTAATTGCGCCAAATTGGCATGTCGAGCCGGGATTTGCTTCCAGCCGCGCCCCGGGGACGTGATTAAAAGTGGGTGAACATCGGGGCGACTGGAAAGTCGCCTCAACCCGCAGACATTCCAGTCCCTCCAGGCGAGATTCAGGGAACTTTCTAATTCCCTGTCGAGGACAATGCCAACATGCCACCCGCCTCCGCCGGAGCTTACGCTTCATCCGTGTGGAGCAATGTTTCCAGCATTTCGCCCAAATCCGCTGAATCCCGCGCAATATTGACCGCGTCACAGCTCTTGAAGGGATTGCTGCGATCGTAATCGTTGACCACGATCCGCTTTCCGTGATTCAGGCCAAAGATGATCTGGTGATAACGGACGCCTGCTCGCCGCAATTGTTCCACCGTGATTTGACGCGCCGCTTCCTTGCGTGAGCTGGTGATGATGATTTGCACCTTGCCGCTATCATAAAGTCGATTGATGGCCTCAATGTTTTCCTTGATGCCTTCCGTTTGTCCCCAAATCGGTTCGAAATATTCACCGGAGTTGTGGACGAGTGTTCCGTCCAGATCTACGAAAAGCGTGCCGAACCGGGCCTTGTAGCGGTTCCAATCCTTCAGCGTGCCCCAATCGGAATATTCTGAACAAACCGCGGCCGAAAACGCCTTATTCTCCAGCAGCATCTGGTAAATGATATGGGAGATATACAAATTCTTCAGGTGCGAAAGCTTGTTAAAATAGCTCAGATACTCCCGCGCGTCTTCAAATCCATATGCGCCGCTGCAGAAGAAATTGCTGATCACGCGTTTCTCCACGATGTTCGTCACAAAATGGTTTTCGTTCACGTCCGCATAACTCTTGTTGCTCGGATTGATGAAACCCACCTGGTTCAGGTCCACCACGGAAACAAAATTCGCCGATGGAACTTTCAACCGGAAATAATTGTCCGAATCCTTGATGCATATCGGCCCCTTGATATTTTCCTTCTCAATCGCCCTGGCCACCGTCTCCGGCTGCGACTGCGTGGGCTGATCCAAAGCCACCACCACCAGCCGGTCAGCCAGGCTGATCTGCTGGAATTGTTTTTTGATGCCGTCCAGGCATTGAAACTCACTCAAGTGGCTGGCGAGCACAGTGAGGTAGATTTTCTTCAGTTCTGGAAGCTCCAATCCCCGGATTGCCTCAGCGAGCATCAGGTTTCCGTTCGGGTGCGTTAGCATCCACTTGGGCCTGAGTTTCGGAAACCGGGACGATTGCCCCGCCGCGGGAATAATAAGATTCATAGCGTTAGGTTAACGGGATTCCGCCGTAAAGTGTTTCGACATGGCCTCAAGCGCATCAGCCACCAGTTTTGTCGTTTTCGCTTCCACGCAGTAAGGCAGGACGCGCATCATGTTAACGAATTGGAACAATTCATAATGCCGGCGATACCAATCGTAGGACTGAAACGCCCCCTCGATACGCCCGTCCAGATAATGCAACGATATCTGCACCCTCGGCCAGTTAAAATCCGCCTGATACAACAGCAACGACCAAAAGAAATAAGTATCCTGGCGTATTTTCACAATGTCCTGGAGCGGAGATTCCACATAGGAATCCAGGAAATCCAGCAGGTAAAGCGTGTCCCCCTTGAACAGGATATTCGACAGCGTCAAATCGCCGTGACAGGACCCGACCGGCACGGAAATCGGCTCTTGGCAGCGCCTTTCCGCCATCAAAATGTATTTGGCCGGCACGCCCCGGCCAGCCAGCTCTTTCAACTTCGCGCGAATGTCACCGGAGACTTCCGCTTCCTTTGAAGCCTTCAGATTCTCAACAATGAAGCGGACCAAAACCTCGGCGAAATCGTCCAGGGCTCCACGATCTGCCTCCGAGAGAAATTGGACGAAGTCCTTGGCGGCCACGAATTCCATGTCCGCATGAAATACGCCATTGGCCGTCGCAGTGGTCAGAATCCTCGGCGTGCGGACCCGATCGTGATGCGATTGGTTGCAAAACTGGATTTGCTTTTCGATCTGCCGCTTCAGCCGTTCAGCCTCTTTGGGCGAGCTGGATTTGCGAATCGTCAGCTCATTTACCAGCTCAATGCCAAATCCAGAGTTTCCTTTTACGAGCATAATACTCCTGCTTTGGCCCGCTCACGATTCCGACCAGACATATTTTCGACATTAACCAAGTCTGTCCTCGCGGAGCAACCAATTTCCGGAATCAGCGTTCCTTGGGGGCGCGGCTTCGCACACGCGCCGGAGCGCGGGTGTCAAGTTGCGCCCGTTTCCTTGCCAGCGGTTTGCCCGCCCTGATCAAATTCACTGAAGGAAAAATCGGAACGCTCCAAGCTTGTTTTTACCATCGTCAAAAGCGTATCTTTAACCGACAACGCAGGCTCCGAACAGCCGTGCAAGCAACGATGCCCAGCATTCTGAACTATCTCAAACGGCCGGAATACATTTTTCGGCCACAGCAGGTATTCCAGCGTTTCCGGCACATCGGCAAACGCCCCCAACCCGTCGAGCGAGTCACTCTGCCCTGGGGCGCCACCGTCAGCGTTCACCCAACCGAAAACGTCGGAAGCGATATCTATCATTACGGAATTTTCGATCGCATCGTTCCGGAAACGATCTATCGTTTAACCGATCCGGGTGAACTCACGATCGAGGTGGGCGCCAACATCGGCCAGAATTGTTCCATCATGGCTTACAAAACCGGGCCTCAAGGCCGGGTGATCGCTTTTGAGCCGCATCCCGAAATCTTCGAAGAGTTGAAATCCAATGTGGCTCTGTGGCCGAAAACAATCGCGCAAACCTTGCAGTTGGAACAAATCGCCCTCGGCGATACAAACGCCGAAGCCTGGCTAAGCGACGGGCCGGAGTTCCGCCACAACCGGGGCGGCGCCTCACTGTCCCCCAACATCCCCGCGTCTGATTCCGGCCGCAAACACCGGGTTGCGGTTCGCCGGCTGGATGAATACCTCGCCGCCCCTACGAAAGCTGGCGTCTGCAAAATTGATGTCGAAGGCCATGAATTATCCGTGCTTCACGGAGCCGAACCAGCCCTCTCACGGCACGCCATCCGCGATGTTATCTTCGAAGATTTTAGCCAGATGCCCAGTCCCGTCGCCGATTTCCTTGCCCGTCATTCTTATACGCTCTTTCGACTCACCGCGTCCTGGTGGAAACCTCGCCTGACGGAAGTTCGCCCGGGAGACAAACCGCCAGCCGGTTTCTCCTACAACTATCTCGCCACCTCCGATCCTCAGCGAGCCAAGGCGCGTTTTCAGTCTGGTGGCTGGCGCTGTCTCATGTGCCCTCGGCTTCCGCAATGAAAGACCGCATCGCGATTGTCACTGGCGGCCTGGGTTTCGGAGGTTCAACCAGTTTTGTTCTTCAGCTTGCCTCGGGTTTGCAGGAAATCCATGTTCCGTCCGCCGTGTTTAGCTTCATGCGGAAGAACGAATTTGCCGGAGAGTTCGAGGCCAAAGGCATTCCCGTCCATACCACGGACGAAGAGCGATTGATCTTCGAAGACCGACTCGCGTTCCTGTGTAAAAAAATCGCTGAATTTGCTCCCACCGCCGTGCTGGCAAATATCGGCGCCGAATCGTACGAGCTTTTGCGCTATGTTCCGCAAGGCGTGGCGCGGATAGGAATCGTTCACGATCTGGCGACCCGGCCTCAACTGACAGTGCGGCTGTATCACGATGTTTTGGACGGAGTTGCCGCCGTCAATCCACACCTGGCCTCAATGGTCCATGCGGAGTCGCCGCAGACCGCCTGCCGTTATGTTACGCACGGAATTCCTCTTGTCTCGGGGTCTCGACCCAGAGATCCCAATCCCGACCGACCTCTCAAGCTCATCTTTTTCGGTCGCCTCGAGCCAGGGAAGGGGACGCGCGTCTTCCCCCTCATCCTAAGGGAGCTGCAAAAGCGAAACATTCCCTTTCAGTGGACCATTCACGGCCAGGGCTCGGACGAATCCTACCTCCGCGAAACTTTGAAGAAAGAAATCGAGGCCGGCCAGGTAGTCATGTCCTCGCAAGTGCCGCGCGAGAAACTCTTCGCCATCGTTCGCCAGCATGATGTTTTCATCATGGCCTCCGACATTGAAGGCGGCCCGCTGACGCTTTTGGAGGCGATGTCCGCCGGACTGGTGCCCGTGTGCAACAATATTCCCTCCCTTGCGCAAGAGGTGGTCAAACCGGAAAATGGATTTCTTATTCCCCGGGATCCCGCCCGCTACGCCGAATGTCTTGCCATCCTCCATCAGGATCGCGCGCTTCTGGAAAAAATGTCAGCCGCAGCCAAAGAAATCATCACCGCGAATTTCACGCTCGAAGCCATGGCACGGCGGTATTTGGATTTCATCCATTCACTCACTTTGCCTGAAAACGCGAAACCGTGGCCCCGGCACATGGATCCCAAACCAATTCGAACCTCGACGGGTGTTGCTAAGATTGCTCAAAGCGTCAAAATGGTTCGTCACGCCCGCCGCGTCCTGAAACGAATTCGCTCCTGACTTTGCCCCATGAAAACCTGGCTAAAAAACCGACTTTATCGCCTTCCCATCCTTCGCGAGCTCCGGCAGATCAACTTCGCTCTGGGAATCGCGAACGTGGCCCAGATTAATAATTTTCTTAAGTCCGAGCTCAACCATCCGCGATATCGGGACCCGCGCAAACTGAATCACTTCGAACACCAGGTGTTTTCCCAGAATCGCGAAGACGGAATTCTCACCGAAATTTTTCGCCGCATCGGCGTCAAAGACCGGTTTTTCGTCGAATTCGGCGTCGGCAACGGCCTTGAAAACAACACCGTTTTTCTCCTTACGCAAAACTGGCGCGGCGCCTGGATCGAAGGCAATCCGTCGGAAGCCGCCGAAATCAAATCACGCTTTCATCAACCGCTGGCGGACGGCCAGTTGAAGTTCCTTAATAGTTTCATCACGGCCGAAAATATTGAAGCTCTCTTCGGGCAGATGCAGATTCCATTCGAGTTCGATCTGTTGTCGCTCGACATCGATCGGAATACCTATCATGTCTGGAAAGCGCTCAGCCGTTACAAACCCCGCGTCGTGGTCGTTGAATACAACGCCAGTTTTCCATCCGACGCCGTTTGGATCGCGCGATATGACGCCCAGCGCGTTTGGAACAACACCATGTATTTCGGCGCGAGCCTGAAAGCATACGAGCAACTCGGCGCTTCAATGGGTTATTCCCTAGTGGGCTGTGACCTGTCCGGAACCAACGCGTTCTTTGTTCGAAACACAGAAAAGTTGGAACTGTTTGCGGATCCTTTCACCTCGGAGAACCATTTCGAACCGCCCCGCTATTGGACCGCATATCGCGAAGGCCACGCCCGCTGTTTCGACGACCGAATCCCGTAAGCGCCGGTTTTCCGCCATCATGCGCCGCGGCGCAGCATGCCCATGACCTTCTGGAACTCGCTCTGCAACATCTCGCGGGTCAAGCCGGCGAACCAACAAACCGCGAGGAATATCACCATATAGCACCCGGCCAGCATGCCCAGATGTGCCGGCGAATCGTTTGGAAAGAGCAGCTTCAACACCGCCGCCGCCGCCGTGCACGCCAGCGGCAGCAGCCAGCATCGCGCCGCCCAGCGCACCGGTGATAAGCCGAGGTAACGGCAAGTGACCGTGCCGAGACAAAGGCTCGATACGGATTGCGCGAGAACAGTCGCCGCGGCGACCCCCGTAATGGCAAATGTTTCTCCGTAAATCGAAACGAGTTTTACTGAAAGTATCGAAAGGGCAAGATTCAGCAAACCAGTTCCCGCCACCGCCAGGCCCCCAAGCCTCAATCCCCTGTCCCCCGAGCGCATGGACAATTGAATGCCTGCATTGCCGCATACCGTTACTGCCAGGTTCCCGGCAAAGGCAAATTGCAATGACAAAGGCGCCTGGTGCGCTTTGTCAATCCAAAGGCCGACAAAAAGATTATTGAAAGCGATGTAGCCAAGCACCGCCCCCGTCCCGAGAACCACTTCAAACGCGCTCAATCGCTTCAACTGCGTCAGCAGACGTTTCCGATCGGCTTCCTGCGGACTGGCCATCCATTGTGTTAATTTCGGAGCGCCGACAAACGTTGCCGTCACAATCAGAGTCACCGCCAATTCACAAGCCTTGTAATTGGCCTGATACATGGAGATAACGCCGGTCCCAATCACGGCGCTAATCACCAGGAAGTCGGTTGCAACGTAAATCGCCGTCCCCACGCTGACCAGATAAGCCCACCAACTTGCTCCCCCCAGTGTTTTCCACTCCTTCCGGTCGCACGCCAGCGGCCGTAAAGCGCCCATCCATGGATGCGACCATTTCAGCATGCACCAGGCCAGAACAGTCAGCAGGAACGCCGAAGCAAGGTAGGGAAGCATTTGCACCCACAGCGGCGCGTGGAGCAAGGCCAGCCGCCAGTGGAAAAACGGCGCCAATATCTGCGCGCACAGGATCGTCGGCAATATCGGCCATGTCACCGTCCCATGGGCGTAATTCAAACTGGCAAAATACCCCCCAATAAGAAACAGCCACAGGCTGAATCCGCCGTAAACAAAAAGCAACGTCATGGACCCAGCTCCCGGAACACCAGCGAAGTTAAGCCAATATCGCAACCAGGGAGACAGGCCGATAAACAAAATGCATAATCCTCCGCTCAGCAGCAGGAACAAAGTTCGCGCCGAAGCCAGCAAGGACCGCAGACCGCTGTCGTCGCCTCGACCGAGCAGCACGCCTACTTTCAACGACAGCGCGCCGGTGATGCCGAAGTCCCCGAGCGACCCCAAACGCGTCAACTTCTGAAAACTCTGGAACAATCCGAACAGCGGGTCGCCCATGGACCGAATCAACAGCGGCATCCAGATCAGCGAAAAACACGAACCCGCCGCCTTTGCGACCATTTGCAGCACGAAAGCCATCCGCACCGAAGTGCGGTTCCGCTTGAGCCATGAAATCAGCGCCGGCAAAAAACTCATTCGCTGGCGAATGGAAACAGAGCCTTCTGATAACTCAAGCATTTCGTTTTGGACATGCGCGCCTCGCGGCTGCTCAAAAGTTCAGGGGGATTCATGGATGCTCTTTTATGTCGAAAAACGCGGTCAAAACGGCGGAAATGGCATCTTTGGAATAAGATGCTAATCCAGTCTCACCAGATACCAATCCACCGGTCCTTCACCCGCCCGCAACGCCAGCGGGAAAGTCCGGACCAGGGTTCCATGAATTTCGGCCAGCCATTGTTCCAGTGGTTTTTGGAAATCCAGGCGAAATTTCTCCGAACTCACCAGCACGTAAGTGATTCCTTCCTTCCGCAAAAACGCCCCCGTATCCTCGTGGCAAACATGGATCACCCGCCGCGACCCGAACGGTTGCCATAAGGCCGCCTCCGGATCGTCATACGTCACCAATCCAACCACTCGCGTTTCCGGCGGCAGCAGCGCAATCGCCGGCGCAAAGCTGTCATGGCGATGGCTGTAGACCGAATACACCTTCTCCGCGCGCGAGACAAATTTTGCCGGGCAGCCAAGCCTTTGCATCAGCGCCACCGCCGGTTTCCATGGGAAGAGCGGGCGCGCGGGATTCAGCATCAAAGGCGCCGCCGCCACGACAAACGTTCCCAACGCGGTCACCTGCCACCAGCGCTGCCTGACCAGGCGTTCGCTCACGATCATGAAAAGCGGAATGACCAGCAACGGATAATAAGGCGTCAGCAACCGCACTGTGGATAAATAATAGGAGCTCACCATGAACACGAAAAATGCGATGTACGTGCCCAGGTTAAAAAAGACCGGCAACGGTCGAAAACTCTCGCATCTCGCGCGGTTGCGAAAATTCCATAAAACCCCCAGCGCGGTTGCAAATAGCAACACGCAAAGTCCAAACCCCAACCCCGATGTTTCTTCCGTATCCATCTCGCTCATGGTGAAGACCGTGTTTTGGATGTCGAAGGTCGCATCGATTTTCTGGCCGGAGGATGTTTTTGCCAATCGGGCGGCTACGTGGCTGTTCCACCATCCGGCGAAGGGAGCGACCGGCGGCGTCAGGCCATTGATGGCAAGAATCGACACATTGCCGGCGAACCGCGCCCAGGCCGTTCCGCTGCTCGAAGCCATGTGCTGACTAACTCCTCCCGTCCAGTCACCGGCATATTTGATGTTCAAAAAAGAGATCGGAAGGAACGATACCACCGCTGCCACCACGCAAATCGCAACCGTGACATAAATCTTCCTGAACCAAAGCCTCCATCCCGGCGCGAGCGCGATAACATACGGCAAGCCCAGGGGCACTGTGTTTGCCTTAACGCCGGTGAACAATCCCGCCGCCAGGATCGATAGCCACAATGCGCCGAGGGATTTCTGCTGGTGCGAACGCAATGCGTAATCCATCGCCGCCAGAACGAGCACCGCCGCAAACAGATCGTTGGCAATGCTCCCCGCTTGCAGCAGAAAACAATAACCGCAGGACAGCGGCCACATCCAGCACCACGCCACACGCGGACGGATTCCCAGCCTGGTAAAAACGCTGAAGATCAATCCCGGCAGGAACAGAAACGAAACCACATTGATCAAAAACAGCAATCGGTCCGTTCCCGTCAAAGCCATTATCGGCGCCGAAACCCATTCAATTCCCGGCCCGCGCGTATTCACCCGGTTGAAGTCCGTGTGGATCCAGTGCCAGCGCCCTTCCGCCAGCCAATGCAACACGCGCGGAAGGCGGTAAGCCATGGCGTCATAGTTCGTGGGCACATACAGCACTCCTCCCAAAACGGCCAGCACCGCCAAAATGAAAAACGCCATGGGCAGCGGACGCCGAAATCGCCGCCGGAACTTGCCGAAATCCTGCGGGCAAAAGAACACCGCCCCCGTTTTGATCTTCCAAACCCCGAAGATCACCAGCGCCAGCCCAAGCGCGATTCCGAAGCCCGGAACATTCAACGCATGCGCCGCCGACAAAACCCATCCCATGAAATTGCAGTAGGCGCAAAAGACCACCCAGACGGCAACCAAAGAGATTCGCGGACGAAGGCTCGTTTTTTTGTCGAACGACACAGCCAAAATTCAGATTTCCGTGGCAAGGTAGTAAGCCGCCGTCCAAAGGGTCAACCTCAAACCCGAAACCGCTCAAAGCTTGACCTGCCTCCTGCGGCCTATAGCCTCGAATCTCGCCACGTAGCGCAGACATTACTGTCTGCGGGTTTGGGCGACTTTCCAGTCGCCCGTTTCAACACTGCCAAATCTTGAAACAGCGACAGCTCTCGGTTGCCTCCTTCGGCCGGCAAACATTTTGCTCACCATCTCACCCGATCACACAGCAACAACTGGTTCGGCATCCAGCCCGGGAACGCTTTCCTTAGCGGGAAACCGTTCGGCACTTCTCCGCTGGTGACCGTTCCCAGGATAAAATGTCCCCAGCTCAGATGACCGTCGAACAACAAATCCGTTTGAAAGTGCCCATCCATGGAGCGCGGGGTGAGCAGCAGCCCGTCGATTGGTTTCAACGCGTCATTGATCGCAAAAAAACTCTCCTGCCATTCCGTGGGATTCTTTGGATCGGCCGTCGCGTTCAGGGTCAGCCACACCGTCTGGCGATCCCCGTACCACGCCACCGCCCAGGGGACATCTGACATCATCATCTCATCCTGGGAAAACAGGTGCGCACCCTGCTGGATTTTATCCGGCCAATACGGCGGATAAACGATGGCTCCCTTGCCCGGAAGCAACAACGCGAACCACATCGGCAGCATGATCAATATCGCAAAAACCCAGATCGCCACGAAACGCATTTCTGGAAACGGCAACTGGATGCCCTCCAGCAGCGTGTAAAACAGCCCCACGCCATACACCACGATCATCGGCGCGAGCAACACCAGCAGGTTTTCGGAATTGATGAGCGGCGTCTCGTCCCAAAGCTTCGTCCGCGACAGCGCCTGCGCCATCGCCAGCATCGCGACCGAGGCCACGATAAAATACCGCAGCCGCCGCAGGCCAGGGTTGCGGAACCCCACCATCAAACTCACCAAAAAGAATCCCGCAATCCAGCCCCCGGCCATGTCGAAAAGATCGTCCTGCAACACCGGCAACAGGTTCGTCGTCAGCTTTCGGAAATACAATATCAGCGGGAAACCCGGCAAGTCAGGCGCCAGCGATCGTTGAAGTCTGAACCCGGGAAAGAACCATTCCACTACGTTGTAACCGCTCGTGCCAAACGCCGTTCCGCTCGCCGCGTAATTGCGCGCAATCCACGGGCCCGCGATCAGCCCGAACACGACGAGCGCCGAGGCGCAGTACACCAGCCGCCGAGGCCCGCCATAAACCCCCAGGAAAATCACCACCGGAATGATCATGCACAGGAAAGAATAGCGCGTCAGCCCGCCAATGCCCGTCAGCGCGCCCACCGCCACGCTCAGCAGCAGCAGTTTGTTTGGCCCGCCTTTCGGCTCGCGAACTTCCGATTCCCACAACGTCAGGCACCAGATCACCCCCATGAAAATCACCATCAACAGCATCGTCGAAAGTCCGGACGCGCTGAAACGCCACAACACCTCCGTTCCCAGCAAAAGAATGACCGACAGCCGCGCCACCGAAAAATCAAACAACCGCCGCGCCCAGAAAAACACCATTACCAGCAGCACTCCAAAAAGAAACTGGTTGAAAAACGTGATCAGAAAATCCGGTTGATAGCGCAAGCCTCGCCGTCCTCCCGGGGAGTTAATGTCAGGCGTGCTCCAAAAGACACCCTTCAAACTGGTTTCAAAATGGAACGGCAGCACCTTCATCAATCCCGCCAGCACCACCGGATACACCGGCGCGTTCGCCAGGTCCGGATGGTCCTGGTTCAGCCGCGCCGGGTCCTTGTCGCCTGCCGTATGGTGCTGCTGTTTCACCAGGTAAATGCTCAGGGGCCGGATGAATTCCGTCGTGTAGCCGTGGCCCTCGGAAATATTGCGCGCCAGTTGCGCCGAGTCCATCGCGGCCGGCGCGGACATGTTCCGCGCGCAATGCACGTCGTACCGGATCAAAACCACGGCCGTAGCCAGCACGAAAACCAGTATCTTCAGGTAACGCAGCGCCCACGCGCTTTCCAGCTTGTGAATCGCTTCCTGCAATAACGTCTGCATCTGCATATCAATATTCCTCCAGCCCGTAGGTGTGTAATTTTCGATGAAGCGTGCGCCGGCTCATGCCGATTTTTTTTGCTGCGAGCGTTCGATTGCCCCGGTTTTCTTTAAGCGCACGAATGATCAACTGCTTTTCCGCTTCCGCCACTGTCAAATCGTTTCTCGCCAGCGCCCGCTGCGGGTCCGCCGCCGCCGCGCCACCCCGCACCGAGGCCGGCAAGTCGCGCGATGAAATTTTTTCGCCCCGGCAAAGCACCACCGCGTGCTCGATGGCAGTGCGCAATTCGCGCACGTTGCCCGGCCATTGATAACCCATCAATGTTTCCAGCGCGTCCGTCGTGAACTCGTTGATGGCCTTGTTGTTTTCCTTCGCGAATTCGCGCAAAAAGCTCTGCGCCAGCAACGGCACATCGCCCATCCGCGCTCGCAACGGCGGCAGCGTGATCTCCACCACGCGCAGCCGGAAAAATAAATCCTCGCGAAAAGTCCCGGCTTTGACCAGCTCTTCCAGGTTTTTATTCGTGGCGGCAATCAATCGGACATCCGCCGCCAGTGTTTTGTTCGAACCCACCCGCTCGAATGTCCGCTCCCCCAGGAACCGCAACAGCTTCACCTGGATCGTGGAATCGATTTCCCCAATCTCATCCAGGAACAGCGTCCCGCCCTGCGCCAACTCGATTCTCCCAATCCGCCGCTCATGCGCGCCGGTGAACGCGCCCTTCTCATGCCCGAACAGCTCGCTTTCCAGCAGCGTGGGCGACAACGCCGCGCAATGCACGCTCACCATGGGCTGCTTCGCGCGCGGGCTTAATTGATGAATCGCCTTCGCAATCAACTCCTTCCCGGTTCCGCTCTCGCCCAGCAGCAGCACCGTTGCGCGCGTGGGCGCCACTTGTTTGACAATATCCAGCACCTCCTGCATCGCCGGCGATTCCCCGATGATATTTTCCAGCCCAAATCGCGAATCCAGTTGCTGCCGCAGCGAGACATTTTCCACTTCCAACTTCTGATGCCGCAACGCGCGCGCGATGCGCATTTCCAGCTCATCGATTTGCAACCGCCCTTTGGCGATGTAATCATCCGCGCCGCGTTTCATCGCATCCACCGCCACTTCCTCCGACCCATATGCCGTCATCAGAATGCAAATGGGCGGTTTTGGCAAAGATTTCGCGCGCGCGATCAGTTTCATGCCGTCCTCATTCGGCAGCCGGAAATCCGTAAGCAACACGTCGAAATGCTCCTGCTCGAGCAGGTTCGCCGCGGCCTTGGCATCTTCCGCCAGGTAGACGTCGTAGCGATCCTCCAACGCCGCGCGCAAACCTTCGCGCGTCGTTTTCTCGTCGTCGACGATCAATAATGTTGGTTGCTCAGGCACAAGTTTCGAATTCAATCATGCATCGGCGCCCCGGCCGGCAGCAGGCGCGGCTTGCGCTCGTGCAACGGCAGCCAGATGCGAAACGTCGTCCCGCGTCCGACGTGGCTCTCCAGTTCAATTCTTCCGTCATGCGCGCGAATAATTCGCTGCACAATCATCAATCCCAGACCGCTGCCTTTTTTCTTGGTGGTAAAAAACGGCTCGAAAATCCGGTTGATCTGCTCCTGCGGAATGCCGCCGCCTGTGTCCGCTACGCTCAACCACACGCCTTCGGCGCCTTCAGCCGTTTGCAACGTCAGCGTGCCGCCCCTGGTCATTGCCTGCATCGCGTTTTTTACCAGATTCACCAGCACCTGCTGCATCTGCGTCGCATCCAGCGGCGCGAGTGGCAACGGTTGCTGCAATTTTGTCTTCACCGTCAGCCCGCGGTTTTCCAGCTCGGGTTTCAGCAACTCCAGCGTCTTCTCCACAACCTCATTCAGCGACGCCGGCTTGAGTTGCGGCGCGGTGGGCCGGATCGCGTGCAGGAATTGCGTGACGATGTAATCCAGCCGATTGATCTCGCCCTTGGCCACCGCCAAGTACTGCTCCAGCTTGCGCGCCGACTCATCAACTCGGCCCTCCTCAAAACTTTCCTGAAACCGATTCTTACCCCGCGGCGTGCTTTTCCCGACACTCGACACTCGACCCTCGACACTCCGCAGCTTCTTCACCTCCCGCTCCATCAATTGCAGATGGATATGCAACGCATTCAGCGGATTTCCGATTTCATGCGCCACGCTCGCCGCCAGCAGCGTCAAGGCCTGGATGCGCTCGCTCTCGATAGCCTCATAAGTCTTTTGACGCGCCTCGGTCGCATCATGCAAAATCAGCGCCACGCCCACACTGCCCGTGGATTGGCCATCCAGCGGCGCTGCATAGAGCCGCAAAAAGCGCGCGCGCGGATAATGCACTTCGAATTCATGCCGCACCACCCGCTGGCCGCCCGCATTATCCAGCCGCGAAATATTTTTCCAGTCCAATTCCGGTAAAAAATCCGTGATCGATTGCCCCTCCAAACTCGGCTGCACGCCAATCAACTGCGTGACCGCCTGGTTGAAATAGATGATTTCCCCATGTTCATCCACCACCAGCACACCGTCCTCGATCGTGTTGAACAACGTCTCGAGAAAACTCCGCTCGCGCGCCAGCCGCTGGACCACCGTTTGTAGACCCTGAGTGTCGAGCCGCCCAATGCGGCCCAAAACCTTGTCGAGAAAACTGGACTTAACAGCCATTTTAAAATCCGTTGGCCGCCATGACCAGAACGCCTGATAGCGACGCTGCTTAAAGCATTGCTAACCCATGGCATACGCCAATCTGGCGGGGGGGCTGTGTCTTTTTTGCCTACAGAACCCGTCACCGGCCAGCGCCAACTTGTCCCAATGGTGGCTAAGATTTTTTCAAAAGCAAGTGAGGACAGAAAATCACCTCGACCAACATTTGCTCGAAAGGCAGGAAGGATTTTGAAACACTCGATTGACTGCATGTCACTGACCAAACAGCCGGAATTGGAAAGCCAACGGAAGCCATGAAAATCGGGAAGCTTTTTTGCGTATTGTCAATATTCACCGTCGTATCGACGCGCATCGCGCTCGGTTCGGGGGTGGAAATTTGGATTTCCCCTCAATCACCAGCAGAGACAAACGCACCCGGCACGCCCAAGGATCCTTACAAATGCCCGGATGGCGCCTCATTGGATACAGTGCTGGAAAAGACGCCCGCGCAGTCAACGATCCATTTTCTACCCGGCGTATTTCTTCCCACCAATGGAATAACCATCAAACCCGGCTGGAAACTCCGAGGCGCCGGCATCGATAATACGATTATACGCCTCGCTCCCATGAATGTGGCGCCGCATTCAGGAAAAATTCACGTGTTGGGCGCAGAAAACAGCCCACTCAGAGTGGACGGAGCGGAGGTCTCTGATCTGACGGTTGACTGCAATCTTCAGAACCAAACCAATTCGGGTGCATTCGAAGCCGTGGTGTTGGCAGGCAGTAATACTCGGATTTCCCGCGTCCATGCGATTAATTGGGGCAGTACGAAGGCAGGCGACGAATGCTTCGTCATCGTCATCGCCTATCCTGCCGGCGGCGTCGCCACAAATTGCGTCATTGAGGATTGTGCTGTCGATACTCCGGCCCCAGTCATGCACGTGGATGGCACGACCGCGATTTCAATCTTTTCCGGAACCGAAGAGGGAACGCACGGCGCCCATACCGTCGGAGCGGAAATCCGCGGAAACATTGTTTCTGGAGTGACGGCAAATTCCAGGAATCCGGGGAGCCCAAAGTATATAAACGCGTACTGCCTGGGCACGGAAACGGGCTACCTCCACGATAATCGAGCCATGAACCTCGCGGGCGGAGTCGGATATTACCAGGACACCTGGTCCGGCGCGGATGTTATTATTGCTCGAAATGATTTCGAGGACGTCCTCGACGGCATTCTCTTCAACCTGCAAAGCTACCACATGTCCCGCCTGAAGATCATCAGCAATGTCATTACACCCACAACCAACGGCTGCGGCATCAGCTACTACACTGGAAATCCAAGCCCGCACAACACGAATGTTTACGCCGCGCAACTGCTGATTAAAGATAACGTCGTGCAGCCCTATCAGGGCGGGGCCAGCCTTGACGGCGGCGCGTTGGAACTCAATGGATCCATCTCAGCCACCGTGGTGGGCAACATCCTCGATGGAGGAGCAAACGGGCCCGACGTGTGGATCGGATATCAGGAGCTACCATTCGTCAAACTGGATACAATGTCTGAAAACTATAATCTGCAAGGCACGGCCCTGCGAATGTGTTCGTCCGCCGACTATAACTGGCGGCCGTCGTATGTGGACGTCATCCAATTCACACCTCAAATGAATGCCAGCGGCTGGTATCGCATTTTGTCCGCCCGGGGCCGCGCGTCCGGCGTGGTGGGGATTTACAGTCCGTGGCAGTCTGCGGATCGCGTGCAAACCGATGTGGAGTTTGCGTACCAGGCGCAAGCCTGGACCAGCAACACAAATTATGTGGGAGACCTCGATGTGATTCGCAAAGGAAGCTTTCCCTACGGCCCCGCCGGCCATGGCGGCGCTGTGACAAAAGTTCGCGTTGGCAGCACCAACCCAGGCAATACGATTCTCTACCTGGATATTTATGTGCAGAAGACGCAAAGTCCCCAGCCGATCACCGTTCGCATTCGCGGATACAACAAAGGAATGGTATACAACCATCCCCAACTCATTGCGACGCCTCCTCCGGTGGTAAAGGAAATGTCGCTCAATTAACGATTGTCGGGAAAGAACCTCCACGTTTCACGTTTCACGCCGCTTATTCATTGACGCCGCTTAGAAGCGAGTTACAGTGCCGCCGTAGCAAATGCACTCCATTGCCAAAGTAAATTCGATGCTGACGCGCGCCGCATGGCCGCGCAAGGCATGTCCTTTGGCGATGGAAGGTTGAACAGTTAACCAACGAAATTTACAACCCATCGCCGATTTCGGCGGTGGGTTTTTTGTTTATGGCTTTGCCAAAAGAAATTTTCAAAAAGGCAGGGCAAACCTGCGGGTTTGCCACGACGACCCGCAGGGCGTCGTCCACCTTTTTGGAAAATTCTTTTGGCAAATATTCCAACCGCCACCGTCAGCGCGCAAAAACATGAAAACGGAAACGACAGGCCCAACTTCGCATCGGCACGCGCCCTTGTGGCTCGTGGTGGCGGCGTTCGCGACGATTTACACCGTCTGGGGTTCGACCTATCTCGGCATCCGCTACGCCGTCGAATCCATTCCGCCCTTCTTGATGGCCGGCTCGCGGCATTTCGTGGCCGGCATCGCGCTGTTTGCCTTTGCGCGCCTGCGCGGCGCGCCCATGCCCTCGCTCGTCGAATGGCGCGATGCCGCCATCGCCGGCGCCCTGATGTTGGTCCTGGGAAACGGCGGCGTCACCTGGGCCGAACAACGAGTCCCCTCCAGCACCGCCGCCTTGCTCGTGGCGTTGATACCCCTATGGATGGTGCTGTTGGATTGGCTGCGGCCCGGCGGAGTGCGCCCGCGTGCGCTGGTCGGCGCCGGACTCGTGGCGGGAGTCGCCGGTGTGGCATTGCTCGCGCGCGGCCACGGCGAACATCACCAAGCCGCTTACGGCTGGAGCGTCGCGGCGCTCGTGGCGGCATCCATCGGCTGGGCGTGCGGCTCCGTGTTCAACCGCAGCGCGCGAAAGCCCACATCGCCGTTCCTCGCGGTGGCGCCGCAAATGATTTCCGGCGGCACAATCCTCTTCGGCCTGGCGGCGCTGGACGGTGAATTCGGAAAATTTCATTTCACCCGCATGACCGTCATCTCGTTCGGCTCGTGGCTGTATCTGACCATTGCCGGCTCACTCATCGCCTACACGGCCTACATCTGGCTGCTGCACGTCAGCACACCCGCGCGCGTGGCGACCTACGCTTATGTGACCCCTCTCATCGCGGTCCTGCTCGGCTGCACGCTCGGTCGCGAAACCTTTTCGCATGAACTGCTGTTCGCGGGATCGCTGATCATTGTTGCCGTCGTCCTCATCATTCGCGGCGGACCGCAATCCGGACCAAACAATGTTTCGCAACGCGACGCCGACTCACGTGCGATGGCCATTCGGGAATAAATTCGAATCTCGAACCGTAGCAGCGGCCTGGAGAACTGGCCGAAAACTTCGCGGCTTGAATCTCTGAGTTGCGACAGATCAGTGAGGCGTTCAATGAAAGAGGCTGGAGCAACTTCTCCCTCTCCCATCGGATGGGAGAGGGCCGTGGTGAGGGTTCGGGTTCATGGAAAGAAGGCTCTAATCTTTTCCGCGCAAAAATCCGAAAGCTTCCTTACTCAATGCCCAATTCGTCCATCAATTGCCGCCCGAACTTCGGTCCGCTCCCGGTCTCTTCATGCCGGAAATAAACGAACACCTCTTCGTTCTTCTTGAACTGCTTGCCCATGATTTTAGCCCAGCGCGAAATGTCCGCCTGGCTATACGCCGGATTGCGCAGCCGGAAGTATCCAAAATCCGCCGTCACGACCACCGGCGTGCTGAGCGCCTCCGTGTCGGCAATGCACAGCGCCGCGTTTTTGGATTTTAGCGCGGCAAACGTCTTGTCGGCAAACCACGATTCATGCCGAAATTCAAACGCGCAGCGCAGCCCGCGGGGAAGTGTCGCGAGAAAGTCCTCCAGCAACGCATCGTCGCTCCTCAAAAACGGCGGCAGTTGAAACAGCACCGGCCCAAGCTTTTCGCCCAAAATCTCCAACGCCTCACAAAACTTCGCCAGCACTCCCTCGCAATCCCGCAATCGCCGCACATGCGTGATTTCCTGCAGCGCCTTCATGCCGAACCGGAATTGCGCCGGAGTCAGCGCGGCCCAGTTGCTGAGTGTTTTCTCGCTGGGAATGCGCCGGAAGCTGTAATTGATTTCCGTCGTCGGAAAACGCGCCGCGTAATACGGCAGCATTTTCGCCAGCGACAATTTTTCCGGGTAGAAGCTGCCCTTCCATTCCGGATACTGAAAACCTGATGTTCCCACCCAAATCATGGCCTCAAATTCCACATCGCGCGCCGGTTGTCAATTGCTCGGCGAAAGTGTGCCGATTTCGTATGTAGCGCAGATTTTCAATCTGCCATATCGCGGATTTATAATCCGCATCGCGCGAAAATTGCAGAGGCCAGGACCTAACGCCGCAGTTGCTCAACGCAATTCGGTGGCCAAGCCTGCGCTGGATGAGCCGTATTAGACATGATTTCCCCTCACTCCTCACGCGGCGCCGATGACAATTAGAATTTTTCTTCGCTTTGCAAATTCCGCGTTTTGTCGCATCCTGAACTGGCAGTTGACTCGATTGGAATTCGGTATGGAATTTCGATTTTTGTGCCCATCTTGCGGTGAAAAGTTAAAGGCAGAGGAGGAAGAATCCGGCCGAAAGGCGAATTGCCCGCATTGCGGCTTCGGATTTGCCATCCCCACTCCTCCCCAGCCCCCCGCGCCCGAGCCCAATCCCGAAGGCGAATTCACCTGTCCCGTCTGCTGGCTGCGCTTCGACGCCGGCGACGTCATGCACATCGCCGTGCACGATTCGCTCCGCGGCGATCCGGTCCTCGGCGAGGACGCCCAACAACGCTTTCTCGCCACCCGCTTCAACAACGCCGGCCAGGCGCTCGATGCCATGGGCATCCCGTCGTCCGAAATCGCCTGCCCGCATTGCCGGCGAAAACTGCCGCCCGGTTTTCTCGAAATGCCGCACCACATCGTCTCGCTCGTCGGCGATCAAAGCGCGGGCAAAAGTTATTTTCTGAGTGTTCTGACCAAAGTTTTTCCCGCCACGCTCTACCGCCAGTTCGGCGCGGTTTTTCAAGACAGCGATCCCACCGGCAACGCTCCCATCAACGACATGCGCAAGGCCCTGTTCGGCGCGCAAACGCCAGCTCAGGCCAAACTCGCCAAAACCGTTTTTGAAGGCGCCATGTACGAACGCCTCCCGCGCCAGGGTCGCATGGTCGCGCTGCCGCACCCGTTCGTTTACACGCTCACGCCCGAGGACAAATCGCGCGAGCAATGCGCCCTCATTTTTTACGACAATGCCGGCGAGCATTTCCAACCCGGCGTCAACATCGTCGAGCAACCGGGCGCGCAACACGTCGCCAGCGCTGCGGGAATTATTTATTTGTTCGACCCGTTCAACAGCCCGGAATTTCGCCGCGCCATCCGCGAGTCGAAAGACCCGCAAATGGAACGGCCCATCGTGGACCAGCAGGACATCATCCTCGCCGAAATGCGCGCGCGCATTCAGGTCATCCGCAATCTGCGACCGGGCGAACCGATCAGCACGCCCGTCGCGATTGTGATCGGCAAGTCTGACGTCTGGCTGCAATTGCTCGACGGCAAACCACTGCGCGACCCGCTTCAGGAAGGAAAACTCGACGAAGCCGCCATCGAGGAAAATTCGCAAACCATCCGCGACTTGTTGCACGGCCTCTGCCCGGCGGTCGTCGCCAACGCCGAAGCCTTGAGCACCAACGTCCGATTTTTCTTCGCCAGCTCCTTCGGCCATACGCCGCTGAAAATCGGCCCCAGCGAATACGTTCCCGATCCCGGCAGGCTTAACCCGGTCCAGGTCGAAGTGCCGCTGCTGTGGATCCTCGCGCAAATCTCTCCCTCGCTCATCCGGAGCAGCGCCGCGAAAGTGCCGCAAGCTTCCGCCTAAGCGCCTCGGTATGCCACAGCAACTCATCTACACCAGCGCGCCGCGCGGGGTCGTCGCGGGACGCTCCGGCCATTGCACGGTAGCCCGCAGTGCCGCAATGCGCGAAGCGCTGATGCTTCAATTGGAGAAATTCAGCTACTATCAGCATCTCTCGCTAAGCGGCGGACAGGAACGCCCGATCTTTTGCTGCCGGATTCTGGATCTGCGCGGCTCGCGTTATCATGTCCTAACCCGCATTCACGATGCCGGCCTCGATTTCACCGGCCGCACGAATTTCCTCGCGCATCATCTCGTTTTCACACCCGAAGAAATTCGCGATGTCGCCTCGCCGCCCGTCATCCTGCGGGATTGGCCGGGCTGGATAAAATCCTGGGAAAAGTATCCGGAATTATTTGAAAACGAAGATTGGACTTCGCTCACCAACCTTCCTCGCGCGGCTGCTCCGGCAATTCAATGGCAGCAAATGACCGGCGACGCCGCCAACGGCTACGGCCCGCTCGAAGCGCGCTCGGGAATTGCATTTAACGTGGACAACCTTTCCGACGAACAAGTCCTCTCGCTGTTTGCTGAAACTCTCGAACTGCTGGAGTTGCGCGACCCGCGTCGCGATTTCCGCGCCAGCGCCTGGCAATACACCTTCACCACTTCCATGCAGGAGCAGGATAATCCAGCCGATTTTCGCTGGCGCTGCCTGCACTCGGACAATCCGGCCTCCAATCGCTTCGCCGGCCCCGACACGCGCGCGCTTTCCGGCGTTCGCGTCCTGCGCGCCACCAACGAGGAAATGATCTTCGCGCGTTCGGGCCGGCAGGCGCCCAAATTCGTCATCCCGCCGCAAAACGTCAGCAGCGTTGCGGGCGCAACGGTAAAACTGCATGCCAAGGCCGAAGGCGTTCCCACCCCGGCCTATCAGTGGTTCGCCGTCGATCGCTCGGGCGGCAAGCAGATCATCGCCAACGCCACCTCCGCGGAACTCCTGGTGTCCAACCCGCCGCTCGGCGTCACTCGCTATGCCGTTCGCGCGAGCAATTCCGAAGGCGAAAGTACCAGCGATGTCATCACCTTGTCCGTCGAACAAAAAGGCCAGCCCACCGCGACCCGCCCAACTACCCCAACATCTCCCGGCCGTCCGCCCTCGGCCCCGCACATTAAATCAGCCGGCGAAATCGAACAGCAGCGACAGCGTCTCGAAACCGAGCAGGAAGGAAAAAAACCGCCTCGCAAATGGCCCTTGTTTCTCTTCGGCATCCTCGTCCCGCTCACGATCCTGACCATTATCGCCATTCACGAACGCCAGCAGCAGCGATTGATTGCGAACCTTCCTCGGCACGATACCAACGCTCCCGTGTCCAATCAGCGGCATTTGTCCAATACGAATCTGGCGAAGCCACCGATGGCTACAGTTTCACCCGAAATAAAGAGATCGAAACCAACGCCGGCGCTTTCGACCAGCCAACCGGCTCCAGCCATCACCCCCAGCGCGCCCCTTTCGGACACCGTCGCCCGGCTGCCCGCGCCCTGGGCCGCCCGGCGCATTGGGAGCATTCCGGCTCCCACTTCGGCCTTTGTGGACAAAGGCGATTTTATCGTGCACGGCGCCGGCCGGAACATCGATCGTCAATACGATGACTTTTTCTTCGTCCAACAACCCGCGGCCAATTCGGTGGACTTCAGCTCACGCGTAAAAACCGCCCAGCGCGAGCTTGCGAGCCGCCACGGCATCATGATGCGCGAATCCATCCGGCCCGACGCCTCATTCGCTTTCATAGGACTTTCGCAGACTTATATATTATGGGCGCATCGCGATGCGACTTCGACCGCTTGCCAATACACCACTGTTCCCATCGCGCCCCTGCCGCTGTATCTCCGGCTCGTCCGCAGAACCAACAGCATTTCGAGCGCCTATTCCACCAATGGCTCGACCTGGACCTGGCTCGGCACCAATCAGATCGCCTTTTCGGGCAAGGATTTTTTGCTTGGCCTGGCTGTCTGTTCCGGCAATGCCGGTTCCGTCGAAACTGTTTTCGATCACGTTGCCGTTAAAAATCTTTGATGAATGACTCTGCTCGACATTGAACGATTGACTCGCCGGATTACTGAAGTGCTGCAACCCGGCGGCAGCCAGGACATCGCGCCGCGGCTCGCCGAGGAATTCGCCAGCGCCTGTCGCGCCGCCAATCTCCGATTGCAGCAATGCGAGTCGATGATCCGCGCCAACGACCGCCTGCAGGCCATTCAACTCGCCGAAACCACTCCCAATCTTCTCGACCTCATCGCGCTGCTCGATTTCCCGAACGCCGCCGACTGGCGCGCGTTCTGCCAAAAAAACGCCCTGCCCGCCGCCGAGCGAATCGACACCAGCGCGATGCAGACACTGAAACTATGCTATGCGCAGGGCATCAGCACCGACCATCCGCTCTACGCCGCCTATCGCAAAGCCACGCTCACGCGCAACGACGAGGAAGCCCTCCGCGCCTTGCGCACCATCGCCCGGCTAAATCCTGGCGACGCCAACGCCGCTGCTGAGCTTTCGCGCCTCGACGCCAAAGTTCTCGGCGCGCGATTGGACCATCTCGGCCAGGTGCTCGACGGAGCGGACGCCGCGCTCATTGTCGCCGAAATCGAGACGATCGAATCGGCAGGTTTCAAAACGCATCCCGATGGCGATATCTGGCGCAAAGCCGCGCTCGTCCGCTGCGGGGTCCTGCTCGCAGAAGCCGCCAAAGCCAAAGCCGCTTCGCAATGGACCCTCGTTCTCAATAAAATCGATCTCATTCGGCGTCTGCAAAAAGATCTCGAACTGGAATTGCCCGCGAACCAATTGCAGTCGCTGGCCGATTTGGAAAAATGGACGCGTGCTGAACAAGAGAAAGACCTCCAGAACCGCGAATTCAACGCGCTGCTTTCCCAACTCCAAAAGAAAATCCACGAAAGCGAGGAAAAGGACACTTCGGCCCGCTACGTGGAATTGCCCGAGATGCGCGCAGACTTCGAAGCGCTCCACAAGATTTGGCGCGCGATAACCGATTTCACCCGCCCGATTCCCGAGGACATCTCCACCGCGTTCCAAAAACGCTCCGCCTTGCTCGAAACCGAAATCGCCCGGCGCATGGCCGTGCGGCGGCGGATTATTTTTGCGGGCGCCGCGGCAGTCTTGCTCGTCGGCGCGGCCGTCGGCTGGTTCGTTCTCGCGCAAATGAGAGCCCACCAATTCGCCCACGAACTTGAGACCGCCGTGTCCCAGCAGCAAACGCGCGCGGCCGAACGCCTGCTCCAGGCCGTGCAGACCAGCGCAAAACATCTCCTGCGCGTGGGCGCCGTCAATGTCGCCGTTGCCGATGCTGAATCGTTCGTGAATAAAGAGCACGGCCTGCTCGCCAATTTCGACGCCACCTTCGCGAAGCTCCCCTCGCAAGTCACCGGCGAGCCTGATGCCGCGCACATCAACGCCATCGCCGGGCAACTCGCCGCCACTCACGCCGCGCTCAACGCGCTTTCGCCCGACCTCAAAGCCGAAAACGAACCCCGCGTGAACGCCTTCGAACGCCAATGGCAGCTATTTCTTTCCGACGCCAGCGCTGGCATAAACAACACCTTTGAGCAATCCGTTGCCGCCGCTGAAAAACAATGCGCGCAGCTCGACTACCGTTCGCCATCTGAATCCGCCAAACAACTTTCCGCGCTTTCGAACACCGTGGAAAAAATCAGCGATTACGAAGCTGGCTTCACCAACCAAATCGCCCTGCGCAGCGATTTGCTCGAACGCGCCGCTGCCGTACAAACGCGCTATGGCGCTTACCACGGCGAATTGAACAAACTCGATTCCGGCCTCGCCTCGCTGCACCAGGCGCGCACGTTGGCGGATTTTTCCACTGCCATCAATTCCATGGCCTCATCCGAATTTTCCAGCTCGCCAGCCGCCGTCGCCGCGAACGCCATTCAGTCTCTTTCGCCCGGTGAAGAATCGGTCCTGCGCTCGCTGCTCAATGCCACCAATCCCGCCACCTGGGCATTCATCAAAAAGGGCAAATCGCCCACGCTGATTCCCGAGATCGCCATGCCCGCCGAGCAGTCGCAATTTCGGAAACTCCTGATCGACCCCGCTGTTATCGGCGATCACGAGCACTACCGTTTCTGGCTCGATACCAATCACATCAAAAGCGAGCAATGGATCACCGCCGGCCCGCTCGACAGTTCCCTCGGCTGGAAACAAATCGATGCCTGGACCGTCAGCACTGATGATGACAAAGCCGTCTTCTCGCCCCACGATTACGGCAGCTTCAACGGCCAATGGAAACTCTCCGCCCTCCAGCCGGTTTATGGTCTCGACCATTCGCCGGACCAGAACGAAACCGCCGCGTTCGCGGAAGCCAACATCGCCAAACTGGCGCCCGCCAACGGCATTTACAATCGCCCAATTCTCCAGGCTCTCGACGAGGTAAAAAATTCAAACCAGGGCTCGCCTATTTTTCGCGCCTATCTTCTCTGCGAATTGGTTAAGCTGATGGAATTTCAGCCGGACGAATGGGGCCTGTCCTTTTGTCCCTCCGCGCGGGCTCACGCGGCGCAAATTCACGGCATCCTTGGCGGCGAAATCTCCAGCGGCGATTGGTTCGTGCCCGCCAAGGTCAACGCCTGGAGCGACAAACTCACGCAATTTTTCACCGGCGCGAGGTCAGTCTCCTACACAAAACAAGCCCTGGGCAACGTGGCACTCGCACAAGCCGCCGCCCGCGACGGCTTGCACTACGTTGGTTTCGCCGACCTTGACGGCAAGCCGGTCATCACCGGAGGCGCGGCCTCATCCGAAGTCTGGGGCTACGACGCCAAAACCAGACAGCCGGCGCTCATGACCGGCGCCGCGATGCCCCTCTCGCCGCTCTTTGCCCTGCCGCTTTCCCGCGCGGAATATCTGGCCAAAGCCGGCGTCGATCCGCGCGCGCCCACGTTCGCCAGCAATTCGCTGCCGCTCTTCCGCGCAAAAAACTGAACAATTTTATGGCCCAATTTCCCATCAATGCAAAAGTGAACGCCGCCAAAACCGGCAATCCCGAATTGCTCGCCTGGTCGCAGGGCGACATCGAAAACCGCCTCGGCTTCAAGGGCGGCCGCTACACAAGCGTGAACCACGCGCTCGCGTTCCTCATGGGATCCCTTCTCGCCGCGATTTTCTACGCCGTGATGATTTTCCTGTTCAGCCACATTCCGGGACTTTCGCGCCTTTCCGTCATTTTCATGCGGCAAAGCAACATGTTCGCCATCATCCCGGCCACATTTTTCTTTTTTGGCGGCATCTCCATCCTGTTGTTGAAAGCCAGGAAGCTGAAATTCCAGGAGCGCTCGCTGAAATTGTCCGCCGTGCCCGCCGAGCCGGAATTCGTCCTCAACGAAACCACCGCCGCCACCGTCCTGAACCGCATTCACGCGCTTGTGGATCACCCGCGCCATTTCATCTTGCTCAACCGCATCGACCGCGCCCTGTCCAATTTCAAAAATATCGGCCAGGTCAACGACGTCTCCGCCATCCTGCGCGCCCAGGCCGAAAACGATGAAGACCAGGTCGCTTCCAGTTATACGATCGTGAACGGCCTCGTGTGGGCCATCCCGGTGCTTGGCTTTATCGGCACCGTTCTCGGGTTGAGCCTCGCGATTGGCCGATTCACGCTCACGCTCCAGGCCGCCGGTGATCTGGAAAAAATTCGCGCTTCGCTTCAAGGCGTGACCGGCGGTCTCGCCACCGCCTTTGAAACCACCTTGGTCGCGCTGACGTTCACGCTCATTCTGCAACTGGTCATCACGTTCGAACAAAAACGCGAAATGGCATTCCTCGACGAATGCAATGACTACTGCCACTCGCACATCGTTTCGAAATTGCGTCTGACCGACCGGCGGCCAGCTCCGTCCGCCGCCCCCGCGCCCGCGCCGGCTCTCGCCGAAGCCAAGTCATGAGAGATCGCCATTTCAGGACGTTCGATTCCAAAATCAGCTTCTTCGCGTTTGCGGACATCATCACCGCCGTGAGCGGGATGCTCATTTTCATCACCCTCCTCCTTGCCACCGACCTCGGCCGCCCGACCGATCACCGTTCGCAAGCCGCCAGTTCCGAACTCGAACGTCAGCTCAAGGAAACGCTCATCCAACAGGCCCAGGCTGACGCCGAAAACCACGGGCTCCAACACTTGCTGACGGCCGCCAATACCGCGCCCGCTCCGGACAAACTTGAATTGGACATCGCGCGACTGCGCGCGGAAATCGCCGATGAAAAAAGCAAGCACGCCGGCATGGATGAGCAATTGGCCGCCAGCCAGTCCGAGTTGGCGCAGCGCGACAAGCTCCTCGGCATCACCGCCGTGCGGGAACAACTTCAGGAGAGCGACGCGCAATTGGAAGATCTGGCGCGTCAAGACGACAAGATCCAGAAGGAAACGGCCGCGCTCGAAAACCAAATCAAAAGCGTTCACGCCAAAACCGTCAAGCTCCACGCCCGTGAAGGCCAAACCTGGCTCATCCCGGAACGCAGCGCGACTTCCAAGGAACCGATTCTCGTCATCGTTAGCGGCAAGGAATTGAGAATAGAACGGTTCGATCGGCCCGATCTGGCGCAGCATTTCGACAAATCCAGCGCGCGCTCGAAATTCCAATCCTTTCTGCGGCAAGCCAAACCGACCAAACAATATATTGTCTTCCTCATCCGGCCGTCCGGTATCGGCCTCTTCAAGGACGTTGAAAAGATGACGCGTGATAATGGTTTCGAAATGGGCTTCGATGCGCTCGAGGAAAATCGCGAAATCCATTTCACCACACCACCGCCCATTGAGGATGAACTCCCTCCCGGCACCGTATCGACCGGCCCCATGGGCCCGCGCACCTCGCCCGGTTCGCCAGGCGGCTCGCGCTCAGGATCCGGCTCGCCGGGCACGACGGAATCATCCGCCGAAACTGGCGTGCCCCGCTCCACTGGCACAGCCGATTCTTCAGTGACTTCCGCCGGTCCGCCCGAATCCACGAGCGCCAACATTTCCGCCACCTCCGGCACCAACACTGCGAACGTTACCAACGGCTCCGCAACCGGAAACGCCACGGGCGCCACAAACACCGCAAGCACGTCGTCAACCAATTCCGCCTCGGGTTCCACGCCACCACCACCGCCCAAGCCCAAAAGCTGGTGGCAGCGCCTGCTGGAATGGCTGGGGATTGAGTGATATGAACCTGCGCCGCCGACAACCTCACGACAGCCTCTACATGTTGCTCGACACCATGTGCAACGCGTTCGGCGGCATTATTCTCCTCGCCGTGCTCGTCGTGCTCCTCACGAACCGTGAAAAAATTCAAAACGCCGTCGCTGATTCCACCCAAACGCTCCAGCGCCGCCTCGCGCTCGCGCAAACCAATCTCCAGCAATCGCTCCAGCTCACCGCGTCGCTGCACAACCAGGCCAATGGCGACCGGTGGAAATCGCAAGTCTCCCTTCTCGCGACCCGCCAGCAGCTTGAGGCCGAACTCAAACGCATCCGCGAACTCGCCGCTGAAAATGCCCGGCAGATCGATGCCAACGCCGGCTCCGATCCGGCCGAGCGCATGAAAAAACTCGATGCTGAAATCAATGAGAACGCAGTGAAGGAGCTGGCCGCGCAAAATAAAATCGACGCGTCAAACGAAGAGAAAAAACACGTCGCCGATGAATTGGCGGCGGCGGAAAAACAAATGGCCGCCGTCAAGAAACTTTCCGAACGCGAACTGCGCCTGCCCAAAGAATATGACACCGATCGCCAGGTCGTTTATGCCATCGTGCTCTATAACCGCATCTACCTTTGCCGCAATGTCGACATGAGCCGAAACGAGATCGATATCAAATGGACCGATAAGGACGGAGTCGCATTTGCCGATCCCCGGAAGAACAGGGGCCTGGATCCCGTTGCCAATGCCGCGCAGCTAAGGGCTTACTTCGCCGCGCAAGCCCAGAAATCCGTCTATGTGGATTTCGTTACCATGGCAGATTCCTTTCCGGCATTTATCGCGGTCAAACAACTCGCCGCTGAAGCGAAACTTCCCTATGGCTGGATACCATGGCGAATCGAGCAAGACGGCGCGCTGTCATTTAGCGACGTCGGCACCGTGCCACGGCCGCAATGAAATTGCCCGCGTCATCCCCAAACCAAACGTCGCGGCTCGGAGGCGCATCCATAGTGGCACGGGCGAGCCGCCCGTGCCACTATGTTCGTGGAAGGGTGGCCCTCAGGGCTTCAGGGGCACGGAAATGTTTGTTCCCTATTTGAGGATAGGTTTCGGCGAACTAGAGCGATGTCCGCCCGGCAGCCTTCGCCTTGGCCCAGCGCGCTTTGGCAGCCGCGGCAATCTTGGCCCGCGCGGCCGGGCTCATTTTCCGTCGGCCAGCACCGGTGCTGGCTGATTTGGGGGCCGCTCCACCCCTCGCTTTTGCCCAGCGTGCTCTTTGCGCCGCCGCAATCCGAGCGCGAGCGCTGGCGCTCAGTGTTCTCTTCCCGCCACTCGTCGTCCCTCCCGCCGTGCGACCGCCCAAAAGGTTCCCCAGTTCCGCTTCCAATGTATCTATCTGGTCCTTGATAGCCGCCGCCCGTCTAAGTTGCTCTGCTGAGAGACTATTGAATGAGTTCATAGAGCCATTAGATGATTATGATGACTATAAGTCAAGTAGCTCGTTGGTACAATCGGCTATTTAAATCAATAATAATGGTTGCGAGCGCAGCTAATTCTACCCCATTGACCCATATACTTTTGCGATTGCCGGGTGTCGCGGTGGGGTAGCATCTCTACCGCATGAAACACCTGGTCCGCTCACTCACACTTGGCCTGCGTCTTGCCCTCACTGCAGCCGCCGATGATTTTTGGTTCGCCACCGCAACTATCGGGCATCTCCCCAACAGCCTCGTAACGCCCGCGAATTAGTTGGTCGCGCCTGCCGGCATCACCCATGAACTCGTCGTCCTCGATCCCGCCACGGGAAAAATATCGCAGCATGTCTCCCTGCCTTCGGCCACATCGTCGATGCCGTCAGCCACAGCATGTTTTGGAAGAACACCTGCATTTTCGCCATCGAAGATGATCCGCAAAACGGTTGGGACCACGTCAGCGGCTATCGCACTGCTGCCTACGCCGCCCATGAACCAGTTCGACGCCACCGCCACGCCCGATGTTCGACTGCTTCACCAGCACACTCGATTTCACTCCCTACGATTCGGTCAGCAACAACATCCCGCTGGACGACATGAATTCTCCGGCAAGAAAAATTTCGGACGCCGCCCTGCGCAAAGATGCCTACGTCTCCGCGCGCCTGCCCTTGTCACTCCCCGACCAATGTCCCGAAGACCTCCTGAACCAAATCCTCTGGCGCTCCATCAAAGGCACCAAGTCCATATCCCACCTGGGCCGTCAAAGTAGTCGATGATGATTAAACGGCGCGCGCGGAATCCATGTAGCGGCGTCTCGGAAGAGCGCCGCCATAAGATCATCCATAGCTGGATTAGTCAGTGAGCCACGGTATATCAGGTGCTGTATCCGGCGAGAGACGCTGGAACGTTTCTCCCTCTCTGATCGGATGGGAGAGGGCAGGGGTGAGGATTAGGGTTTCCGCGGAGAGCGAGCGTCAATCCAACTTGATTCCGCATTACACAATCGACCTCACAAACTCCGAATGCAGATTTGAGCGCCCGACTTCGACCTGCTTGAGATGCTTCCCCCGGCCCGTCAATAATTTCGCCACCAAGCTCCCGCCGTAACAGCTCTTGCAGTAAACCAGGTGCAACGCAAATCGTCCCGGTAACTTGGCCGCTTGTTTGCTGGCCAGCCTAAGTTCCTCAACCTTCGTTTTAAAATCCGCCGAACTGTTCGCCACCGCCAGTTGCTGGACGGCCCCAACCGTTTGCTTGCCCTGATCAAAAGCTTTCTGCTGCTCCGCCGCATAAGCCGCCTGCCCGGCCGCATCCGACTTCTTAACCTTTTTCGCCGGCACACTTCCCGGGATGAGCGTCAGTTGTTTCGTCTTCATATAACGCTGGCAATCCGCGCAATACGGCGCCTTGCGCAACACCGCCGGCACGATCAATCCACCTGCCACGAAACCAATCACCTCCAACCCGCGGAAAAGGTATCCCAACGTGCCCAACGGCTCGCCGACCTTTCCATTCTCCTGTCTCCATGCGAACGCCCGCGTCACCAAATCGTAGTATGTGAAAAATCCAACCGGCGAACCATCCTTCCGATAATGCAGGTGCAAACTCTTGAACTCGATGTATTGCGCCCCAAAATACCCCGCCAGTTGCAACACCAAAACCGCCCACAACAATGCCTTCGTAATCTTCACCCCGCTGAACCACGATGCGAGCCCGTAGCCGCTTGAAGCCACCACTCCCACAATGATCGCTCCCGCCGGAATCACGTAATCCGCATGCAACCCCATGATATGAAAATCCGCGGCGGTAACATCCAGCACATGGACGCCAATCAGCGCCAGCGCAGTCGTTATCAAACCGGAGATGATGACCGGCAAATAGGAACGCTCTTCCCGTACGCTGGTCGGGGCGGGCGGAAGCATGGTTTCTTGAGTAGTAGTCATATGAGGGGGTTATCCGCACCTCTTATGCCAAAAATCTCCCCGCCATCAAGAACTAATCGTTACTTTTTGGACAATGGAACATCCGTCTTTTCCCGGGATTCTGCTTCCCCGCTTCCCACAATTGAAAGATTGCAAATCACCATTCGATGATCTGAATTTACGGTCTGGTGCGCCTCAGATGAAACCACACGAAAGTGTTCGTCGCACCAGATCTGGTCTATTCGCAAAACAGGAATGTTGTCATCCAAAGTATCGCCCCATCCATGCCCAGCCTCGCGAAAAGTTTCCCGCACGCGCGGCTTCAAAATTCCGAACAGCTTGTCGCCCGCCGGCAAATTGAAATCACCTCCGAGGAGAATTGGCTCATTCGGCGGAATCTTGTCGAGTTCGCGTCGAATCCATTCGAATTGCTCCCGCTGTCTCCGGCGAATCGCAGCCTGGTTGCGCCAGCATTCCGGCGACCACAAATCGGCGCGAATGTTATAAGGTTGCAGGCGCAACACAATCACGTCGGTCACGAAGCCGGAAGAAAATTTGACTTTCGCGTGAATAAACGGAGCGCTCTCCTGATTCTCAACCGCTACCGGAGTGACTTTGCCTCGCGCCAGCAAAGACACATCGCTGCTGCAGAAACTTTTCGCATCCGCGCCCAAAAGATTCGTCGCCATTTTCCGGACCACCGGTCGCAACGGCGACTCCTCAAAAAACACCAGGTCAGGATGAAATGCTTTGACTTCCGCCGCTGCCGATTCATTGCCGCCATTACAATTCAGCGTAATCAGGCGCAATCCAGCGCCTTCAGCCGCCACTCCCGACCGCCATCGAACTACGGTCCGAAGTTCCTGAACAAAGAAGACGCCATAAAGCAGCCACAGGATAATAGCTGTTGTTGAAATGAGTTTGCGTTTGTGAGTCCAGCCAAGTAACGCGAGCACCAAACCCGGACCAATCCACAACCATCGAGGGAGAACAAGTATCGCCGCGAATTCGTCCGGCTGAACCCAGAAGATGAAAATAACCGCAAAACAAAGCGCCAAAGACAAACCCACTGTCGCGATCTGAAACCAAAACGAATCGCGAGATATTGCTTTTGGTTTCGGGCCCATTGTCAAGAACCGGTCACGCTGCCAATTCCATTTCCGGCTTCAAATCGAATCTTCAGAAATGATTTTGTCGCGCCAGTTTTCGAACGTGACGCTCGCGCGCATAACGTCTCGCAGAATCGAAAGTGCCTCGTCCGCTTCCCCCTCCAGCAGAGCATTCACCGCTTCAGCATAAAGCGCCCGAGCAAATTTTGGATCGCGTTTAATGCGCGCCAAAACCGTCTCTTTATATTCTCGTGTCAGGGGCACTCAATCCTCCGAAAACAAATATTCCAAATCCGTCTTCGACAAGCTCCGCGCAAATCCTTCCTCGCCCAGCACGTCGGAAATCGTCTGCGCCTTGCTCTGTTGCAATTCCCAAATCTTTTCCTCGACCGTTCCCGGTGAAATCAGCCGGTAAGCATTCACTGTTTGCGTCTGGCCGATGCGATGCGAGCGGTCGATGGCCTGCGCCTCCACCGCCGGATTCCACCACGGATCATAGAGGACGACGTAACTCGCGTTCGTCAGGTTCAAGCCCGTGCCCGCCGCGCGCAAGCTCAGCAGGAACACGGCGGCATTCGGATCGCTCTGGAACGCGCTGACCACTTCCTGCCGATCCTTCGTCTGGCCGGTGAGAATGTGCGTGTTGATGTTGCGCGCGTGGCATTCCTTTTCCAGCAATTCCAGCATCTGCACAAATTGGCTGAACACGAGCACTTTTTGCCCTTCCGCCACCAGCGAATCGAGCAATTCGAACAACGTCTCCGTTTTGCCAGAGGTCGAATCGTTGCCCACGAGCTTCGGATGGCAGCAAATCTGGCGCAATCGCGTCAGCGCCGCCAGCACGTGCATCTTGCTCTTGCCGATGCCCTGCGTCGCGACCACTTGCATGACCTGGTCGCGGCTGCGACGCAATTCCGCCAGATACAACTTCCGCTGTTCCTCGCCCAATTCGCAATCGCGGCGCTGCTCGATGCGGTCCGGCAAATCCTTCGCCACATGCTTTTTCAAGCGGCGCAACAACAGCGGGCGCAGCTTCGCCGAAAGCCGCCGGCGCGCGATGCGCTGCGCGGATTCCGCGTTCTCCATTCCCTTGGGTTCGTACGTTTCCAGAAACCGTTCCTGCGTCCCGAGATAACCCGGCTGCACGAAATCCACGATGCTCCACAAATCCAGCAGCCGGTTTTCCAGCGGCGTTCCGGTCAGCGCCAGGCGGTGCTCGGATTTCAATTGCTTCACCGATTGCGTCACCTGCGCGCCCGGGTTCTTGATAAACTGCGCCTCGTCCAGAATCACCGTGCGGAACGCAAACTTTTGCAATTCCTCCAAATCCCGCCGCAACAGCGCGTAATTCGTCACGATGATGTCATGCTGCGGAATCTTTTTCCGCAAGCCATGCCGCGCCGCGCCGCTTTCCAGCACCAGCACTTTCAAGTGCGGCGTGAATCGCTCCGCCTCGCGCCGCCAATTGTGCAGCACTGACGCAGGGCAAATCACCAGCGATGGCTTGTGGTTCTTTTTATTCTGCGCCTGCAGCCAGGCCAGCCACGTCAGCGTCTGCAACGTTTTGCCGAGACCCATGTCGTCGGCCAGAATGCCGCCGAGCTTGATTTGCGTGAGATGACAGAGGAAATCAAAACCGTCCTTCTGATACGGCCGCAATCCCGCCTGCACCGTTTCCGGAATATCGGTCGAAGGAATGCCTTTGAAATTTTTCAGATTATCGCGCAGCACCTTCGCCTGCGGAGAATCGGCAAAGCGCTTCAGACTTTCCTCATCCAAATGCGCCGCCTGCTCAAGCCCGATCCGTTGCGCCACGGGTACGAGTCCGTCCACGCCGATGTCTGCCATCGCTTCATGTGCGGATTGCACCGCATCCGTATCCAACTCCACCCATCCCGAATCCGGCAGCTTGACGAAACGGCTCGTCGCCGCCGCCAACCGCTGCAAATCCGCAGCCGTGAGCTTGAGCCCTTCCTGCTCCCATTCCGCCGAGACCGACAGCCAATCGATGCCGCTGCCTTTGACGATCAACCGCGGCTTGAGCTGCCGCGGATGCAGGAACAACCGGTGAAACGCCGGATTGCCCAGGCATTCCACCTCCGGCGGACGAGCCACCCATGCGCGCGCGAGCTGGCCGAGAAAATTCTCGTTCGCATCGCCAACCCACAACCCCGGCTCGGGCGTGAACCAATCCAATTGCCGCAACCATTGCGTCGCCGGTTCCAGGCGCGGGTCGTCCAAAATTTCCGGTTTGTCAGACGCGCGTTTCCGCGGCTCGTTCGAGAGCCAATCGTGCCCGTTCCAAAACCACATGCTTTCGTCGCGCGCGCTTTTCGCCAGCAACCGCAACCGCACCGTTTCATCGAGCAACTCGAAAATGAATTGCGGCTTGGCCGGATGCGCCACGCATAATTCCTCCCAATCCAGCCCGTGGCTCGCCTGCGTGCGGCGCAAATGCGTGAGCAACCGATGGCTCAGCTTGCGCACCGGCACGGCGGGGCGATCCTTCCACAACTCCAGCACCGTCGCCGGCGGCGCGTTGCGCAACAGATAAAATGTGTTCCCGGTCAGCGCGAGCGGCGGCTGGCTGGAAAAAAAGTGAACTTCCGGCAGCGCATGCACCTTGCCATCCGGCAGCTTCAGCCGATGCGTGAAGGACAAATCGCGGCCCTCGCCATTTTCCAGGTGCGGCATCAACTCGGCGATCTCTCCATGAAATTGCAGCGGCCTCTGGTCCTTGCCGGATTCCAGGCGCGCCGTGTGGCCCCAATGCGCCAGCCAATGCATCAGTTCCGAATTGGATAACACCAGGGTGTCATCCCCGTCCTGCCTTTGTGCGTGCGTATGCGCGAGCCATTGGATAAAATCCCAATCATGCGGCGGAAACAATTCCTGCTCATGCGCCGCGCGTGTCGTCAGTTCGATCATGTCCCGCAGCGAGCGGATTTTTTCCCCGGTCCGCGGACGCATCAAATGAAATTGCACCGCCAGGCGGAAGCGCGAGGCGTTCTCCGCATCCGGCTGCGGCTGGCAAACCACCCGCAAAGTCGCTCGCGGCGAATCCAGATGCACCGGTTTGGCCGGAAACAGCCAATGCTCCAATTCACGAATCAGCCGTTGCTCCTGCTCCGCTTCCTCGACTTGCGCGAAGCGGCTGAGATTGGCGTGGGCGGAAAGTTCCGTGGGCGGCGAGCGGCGAGCGCGCAAAAACAGAAATGCCAGTTCCTCCAGCCGCGCCTTGCCTTGCGCGGCCAGCAAACGCGGCCACCAATCCGTCGCCGGAAAATCCCGGCGCGACAGCGATAACTTCTCGAAGTAATCCTCGAGCAACAGCCACGCCCGCTGCGAATCCGCGCACAGGGAGAAACTGTTCAGCAATTCTTCGCGTTCAGCCACCGCCGATTTGGAATCGGACAATTCCCGCCGGAGATCGGCGAGGGCGCCATACGTCTGCGAAAGGACCTTCTGATGCGCATCGTATTTGGTGCTGCCTGAACGCGAGCCGTTTTTATTTCTACTTAGAGCCTTTGCCATTCTGATTAAAAGCAACCCACCGGCGCGGCCGAAACCGGCAGTGGTTTCTCCCCCGCAACCGCTCCCGGCGCGGCGGAGACCCGTTAAAACAACTAGCGGCCTATCATCTCGACATAGATAGGCCATTCTGGTCAATCAGAATTCTCAAAAATTTTGATTGTTTCTGCGCCATGGATTTGCGGAATCGAAGGCACGGCCAGGGCCAAATCGCGCAAATTCAGGGGAATAACGCGACAAAATGGGATCGAACCGCCTTCGAAATTCCCTTTGCGCGTGACAATGTTCTCCTGCGACGGTCAAATTTGGAAAGTGCAGGAAACGAGAACCGCGTGCAAAGAATCGGAAAACTAACCGCCGCTTTAGCCGTGTTTGCGATCGTGATTGGCGTCGGGATTTACCTTGCCCAAAAGCGTTCGGCGACGTCAGAACACCCGAGCGTTACTATTGAGAAGCAACCCTCCCCACCGCACTACGACCCGCCGCGCCCGTCTGAAATCGCGCGTTCGGAACCAGCCGAAAACTCCGGCCCGGGCGGCTTGCCGGCGTTTCAACGGGATAAAGTCGAAGGCTACCTGGCCAAACACAATCGCGACCTCGGCAGTTTGCTGGCCGCCTTCCACGCCTTGCAGGACACCAATTACCTGCTCGAAGCCGCGCGCAATTTCCCCAACGACCCCCGCCTGCAATGGACGGTGCTCGCCCGCGATGCGTTCCCCGCAGATCGCCGCAAGTGGTTGGACGCGTTCAAAGCCTCCTCGCCCAGCAATTCGCTCGCGAACTATTTGTCCGCCCAGGACTATTTCAAAAACAATCGGCCGGATGCCGCCATCAAGGAGTTGCTCGCCGCCTCCAGCAAAGGTCAGTTCACCGATTATTCGATGGATACCATCCTCGACACGGAAAGCCTGAGCCAATTTAATGGCAGATCAGCCATGGAAACGCACATTGCCGCGATGGCTGCCATGGCCGGTGACAATCTTCCCGAACTGGCGGACCTCAAAGGTGTCGCCCGAGGAATTCAGAACGCGCAACAGCAATACCTCAACTCCGGCGATGCGGCATCCGTCCAAAACCTGGCCCAGGCCGGCGTGAACTTCGCCGACCATGTCATGTCCGGCGACAGTAGCAAATTCATCATCAACCAACTTGTTGGCATCGCTTCCGAAACCGTCGCGCTCCAGAACCTCGACCAAAATACCGCCTACGATTTTCTTGGCGGCGAAACACCCGCCCAGCGATTGGCCGATCTCAAGCAGGAGAAAACCTCCATCCAACAATTGACCGCCCAAAACCAAAACGCCTACGTCACCATGACCGACGAACAAAGGGCGAATTATTGGGAGCGCACAAAAATTTACGGCGAACTCCAGGCCATGCGCTGGTGGCAGCAACAAAATCCGGCTACGCCCAATACCGGTAATTAACCTCAGGAAACAAATTATCCCCCGCTTCAACGCCGATAGGCCGATGTGATCTCACGAACTTTCCAATGGAAGCGAAAATTCTCACCGGCAATCAACTAATTTATCGCACCGCTATTTTTTTGGATGGAAGCCGGTTTTGGGCAGGGTAAAAAAGAAAGTTGCGCCGCGCTCCGGTTCGCTTTGCGCCCAAACGCGCCCGCCATTCGCCAAAACAATATGTTTCACAATCGCCAGCCCCAAACCTGTGCCGCCGGCTTCGCGTGAACGCGCTTTGTCCACGCGATAAAATCGCTCAAAAATCCGGCCAATCGCCCCAGGAGGAATTCCCGCGCCGTCGTTTTGCACCTGCACTTCGATTTCATTTTGAGAAATCGTCCGCGCACGAACCGAAACTTCGCCGCCTTCGGGTCCATATTTGATGGCATTGTCCAGCAGATTGAAAAAAACCTGCCGCAAACGCTCGGCGTCGGCCCAGGCCGTTTCATTTTGCAACTCATTGATGAATTTGATTTGGCGCGCGGCGGCGCGCTCGCGCAATTCTTCAAATGTATTTTGCGCGACGGAATTCAGCGAAACCGTCTCGCGGTTCAAAACCATCCTTCCCGACTCCAATTTTGAAATCGTCAGCAAATCCTCAATCAAAAACGCGAGCCGATCAACGTGACGATCCACAATCCGCAAAAATTTTTCGGAGGTTTCCGGTTCGTCTTTTGCGCCGCCGAGCAGCGTTTCAACATAGCCCTTGATCATGGAAAGCGGCGTCCGCAATTCATGGCTGACGTTGGCGACAAATTCCTCGCGCGTTTTTTCGAGTTGTTTGAGACGCGTGAGGTCGTGAAAGACCAGGACATTTCCCGCCTGACGATTTTCGGACTGAACGATGGCGGCGTTGATGTTGAAATGCCGTTCCTTTGCTCCTGGCAAAACTAACTCATAGTCCAAAACGCGGCTTTCTGTTTTCAGGCGTTGAATCAATTCGATCAATTCGGGCAGCCGCAAAATTTCCACAATTGTTTTGCCGCGAACATGGTCTTCCAAATCGAACAATTCAAAAAAGGCGCGGTTGGCAAATTGAATTCGTCCATCTTGATCGAGCAACAACAAGCCTTCAATCAGACTGTCGAACAAGGCTTGCCGGCGCGCGAGCATTTGTTCCACTTCGCGTTCGTGTGATTTTTTTAACGCCGCGACTTGGTTTTCAAACGAAGCTTTGGATCGGGAAACTTTTCGTTTCCAAAAAAGGCAAATTCCCGCCGCCACAAGCAGCGCGAGAGCGGTGGCGATTTTCCAGATCATTCTTCCAGAAAGCGATAGCCAACGCCGCGCACCGTATCGAGAAATTTCGCGGCAGGGCCGAGTTTTTCACGCAGGCGACGCATGTGAGTATCCACGGTGCGCGTGTCAATCAGGCTGTCATATTCCCAAACGTCGCGCAGCAATTGATCGCGCGATTGCACGCGTCCGCGCCGCTCGGCGAGCAGCGCCAGCAATTTGAATTCTGTCGCCGTCAGCGGAATTTCTTTTCCGCGCCAGCTTGCCTGATGACGCGGCACGTTAATCCGCAATTCGCCAATTTCAAATTGCTCAACTTTTTTGGAAACGGATTTCCCACGTTCAAGAATTTTTTTGATTCGCAAAACCAATTCGCGCGGACTGAATGGCTTGGTGATATAGTCGTCCGCGCCCAGTTCGAGTCCGAGCACCCGATCCAACTCCGCCGCTTTTGCGGTGAGCATGATGACTGGAAGCGCGGCCGTCGCGGGGTCGCGGCGAAGCAGTTTGCAAACTTCCAGACCGTCCAATTCCGGCAACATCACATCGAGGACGACGAGCGCGGGCGCTGAACTTTTCGCCTTTCGCAAGGCTTCCGCGCCGTCTTCCGCCGCGATAACTTCAAAGCCCGCCTGTTTCAAATTGAATTCAAGCAATTCAATTGCATCCGGCTCGTCGTCCACGATCAAAATTTTTGTTTTCGCAGGCATGTTTAATTTTATTTCGGCGGCGGAACCGGAGCGTGAACGTGCCGAATGTCTTCCGCTTCGCAAAGATAAACAATTTCCTCGGCGATGTTTGTCGCATGATCGGCGATGCGCTCAAGACTTTTTGAAACGACCATCCAATGCAGGCAGCGGCCAATCGTGTCGGGATTGGCGACCATGTGTTGCGCGAGCGCGGCGTGAATTTTTTTATTGAGCGCGTCCACTTCCTTGTCGCAGGGAATGACGGCGCGCGCCGCCGCGGAATCGTGATTCACAAAAGCGTCGAGCGACGCCTTGAGCATTTCGAGCGCGAGCGCGGCCATGCGCGGCAAATCCAGATTGAGTTTCACCGGCGGCTCTTGCGAAAGATCGCGCGCGCGTTTGGCGATTTTTGAAGCTTCATCGCCGATGCGTTCGAGGTTTTGGGAGATTTTCATCGCGACAGTCACGAAACGCAAATTGGTGGCGAGCGGCGCTTTCGTTAAAAGTTGAATGGCCAATTCATCAATGGTGATTTCAAATTGATCAATGATGCTGTCGCTTTTTTTGACACGCAGGGCAAGGTCGTAATCGCGCTGCGCCAGCGCCTGCAACGCCTGGTTGACAGCGGTTTCGGCGTGGCCGGCCATCGTCAGCAACTGCTGTTTCAAATTGTCCAATCCGGTTTCAAAATGAGTTTCCATAACCAATTCAATTCTAACCAAATCGTCCGGTCACATAATCTTCCGTTCGTTTTTGCGCCGGGTTGGTGAAAATTTTTGTTGTTGTGTCAAATTCAACCAGTTCGCCGAGATAGAAAAACGCGGTGAAATCCGACGCGCGCGCGGCTTGCTGCATGTTATGCGTCACAATGACAATGGTGTAATCCTTTTTCAAATCGACAATCAGGTCTTCGATTTTGGAAGTCGCCAGCGGATCAAGCGCCGAAGCCGGTTCATCCATCAATAAAACTTCCGGTTGCACGGCCAGCGCGCGCGCGATGCAAAGCCGCTGTTGCTGGCCGCCGGACAAACTGACGGCAGGCGCGCGCAAACGATCCTTGACTTCATCCCAAAGCGCGGCCATTTGCAGCGATTGTTCAGTCCGTTCGGCGAGCAATTTGCGATTCGTAATCCCGTTCAAGCGCAAACCGACGGTGACATTCTCCGCGATGGACATGGTGGGAAACGGATTTGATTTTTGGAAAACCATCCCCACGCGACGGCGAACGACGACGGGCTGGACATTGCGCGAATAAATATCATCGCCGAACAATTTAATTTCTCCGGTCATGCGCGCGTCGGGATTCAATTCATGCATTCGATTGATGGCGCGCAAAAATGTGGATTTGCCGCAGCCGCTTGGCCCAACGATGGCGGTGACCGCCCGGGCGGCGATGTTGAGCGAGACATTTTTTACCGCGTGATTTTTTCCAAAAAAAACGGATAGATTTTTAATCGTCAATGCGGCGGAATGATTCTGAGTTTCAGCCATGAATTAGATTTTATTTTTGAACCGGTCGCGCGTCAAAAAGCGAACACCGACGTTGATGACCAGCACAAGCGCGAGCAAAACAAGCGCGCCCGCCCACGCCTGCCGATGCCAGTCTCCATAGGGCGAAATCGCATAATTGAAAATTTGCAGCGGCAGCGCGGCGATGGGTTCGGTCAAATGGCGCGTCCAAAGGCGATTCCCGAATGCGGTGAAAAGCAGCGGCGCGGTTTCGCCGGCGACGCGGGCGAGCGCCAGCAAAACGCCGGTGACAATTCCTTTCATCGCGGTGCGAACGACGATTTGCACAATTGTTTTCCACTTCGCTATTCTCAGCGCGAGCGCGGCTTCGCGATAACCGCCGGGCACGAGTTGCATAACTTCCTCCGTTGTTCGCATCACCAGCGGAATCATCATCATGCCCAAAACGATTCCGCCTGCGATTGCGGAAAATCCGTGCATCGGCACGACGACAAGCGCGTAGACGACAATTCCCCAGGTGATGGACGGCACGCCGTTCAAAATGTCAGCGGCGAAACGAATCCACCAATTAAATTTTGAGCCGCCGTATTCGGACAGAAAAATTCCGCCGAGAATGCCAATCGGAACGCCGATCACCGCCGCCTGTCCAAGCAAAATGAATGTGCCGACGATGGCGTTAGCCATGCCGCCGCCTCTTTCACCGACGGCTTTTGGCAACTGCGTGAAGAATGCGAAATTAAGAGAACTGAAACCGAGTTTGACCAGATGATAAAACACCAGAGCGAGCGGCGCGACGACGAGCACCGCGCACGCGAACGTGACGGCTTGCGACAAGGCGTTTTTGAAATTGCGCCAGTTGTGGTTCGGAGCGGTCATTTCATTTTAACCGCGAATAAACACAGAAACATCCGCGGATTTCACGGATAAAAACGGTAAAATAATCTGCGCCACCTGTGGACGGAAACATCTGTAGCTGTGTTTCAGCAATATTCATCTGTGACTGGAAAGTTTAATGTTGTGGTTTGATGTTCGGGCCGGCGAACGTTTTCAAAAGCAATTGCGCGGCGGCGTTCACGATGATTGTCACACCGAGCAAAACGAGTCCGATTTCAAAGAGTGCGCTCAAATACAAATCGCCGGTCGCCTCGGTAAATTCGTTGGCGATGACACTGGCCAAAGTGTAACCGGGTGCGAAAAGAGATTTGACGATTTGCGGATTGTTGCCGATGACCATTGTGACGGCCATTGTTTCGCCGAGAGCGCGCCCGAGTCCAAGAATCACGGCGCCGGACAGCCCTTTTTTCGCGTAGCTCAAAACGGCAATGCGCGTGACTTCCCAGCGCGTCGCGCCGAGCGCGTAGGCGGCTTCGCGTTGCGACCCGGGAACGGAGCGCAAAATTTCGCGCGAGACAGATGTGATGATCGGAATAATCATAATCGCCACAATGATTCCGCCGGCCAACATGCTGTAACCGTAAATGGTCGGGCCTTGAAAAATCGGAAGCCAGCCGAGAAGTTTTTGCACCCACGGAAAAACCGGGTCGCGCAAAAACGGAATCATCACGAAAATCCCCCACAATCCGAGAATGACGCTGGGCACGGCGGCGAGCAGTTCGATGAACATGGCGAGCGGCTGGCGCAACCAGCGCGGCGCGAGCTCAGTCAAATAGACCGCCGTCGCAATGCTGATGGGCACGGCGATCACGAGCGCGATGGCGGATGAAACGAGCGTGCCAAAAATAAATGGCAGGGCGCCGAAAGCATCGTTGACGGGGTCCCAATTTTGACTGACGAGAAAATGCCAGCCGAATTTTTTTAGCGCGAGTTTTGAGCCGTTGAAAAGCTCAAAGCCAATAAGCGCGACAAGCGCAAAAATGGAAAGCGCCATGAGCAGTGTCAGCCATTTGAAAATGCGGTCGCCGAATTCGGCGGGCGCGCGTTGCGTCATTCTCATTTGTATTGGAGTCGATGTAGCAAGACTCAAACTTTTATTCCTGCGGAGCGAAGTCAGTATTTTATCGTGTCCAGCAATTTCAACTCGCGTTGCACGACATTGTCCGGCAGCGGCGCGTAACCGAGTTGCGGCGAAAGTTTTTGTCCGTCCGTCACCGCCCATTTCAGGAACGCGACGAGTTTTCTGGCGTGGTCATGATTTTTGGGATGTTGATAAACCAAAACCCAGCTCGCGCCGGCAATCGGATACGAATTATCGCCCGGCGCATTGACCATGGAGAAGCGGAAATCGTCGGGAACTTTCGCGGTCGCGAGCGCGGCGCTGACAGTTTCCAGCGTGCAGGAAACAAAATTTCCGGCGGCGTTTTTCATTTCGGCGTAGGTCATTTTGTTTTCGACGGCGTAGGCCAGTTCCACATAGCCAATTGCGCCGGGCAATTGTTCGACTTGGCCGGCGACACCTTCGTTGCCTTTGCCGCCGAGACCGGCCGGCCATTTTACCGAAGTGCCTTTGCCAATGGTGTCCGCCCAAACGGGGCTGACGCGGCAAAGATAATCGCAGAAAATGAACGTTGTGCCGCTGCCGTCAGAACGATGAACGACGACTACCGGCAAATTCGGAAGGTCAATTCCCGGATTCAGCGCGGCAATTTTTGGGTCGTTCCATTTCGTAATGTTGCCAAGATACATATTGGCGAGGGCGTCGGCGTCCAATTTGAGTTTTGGATTTCCCGGCAAATTGTAAGCGACGGCTTCGCCGCCAGCGACAACCGGGATGTGAAGAATTTTGCCGGGTGACTTGGACAGGGCTTCGTCGGTCATCGGTGCGTCGGAAGCGCCGAATTCAACCGTTTGGTTAAGCAATTGTTTTTGTCCGCCGCCGGAGCCGATGGATTGATAATTGAAACGAACATTTGAATCAATTTTACCGTAGGCTTCAAACCATTTGGTGAAGGCGGGGTAATCAAACGTCGAACCCGCCCCGTTGATGAGCGTCTGGGCGTTCGCGCTCGTTTGCGTGGCGAACAATAAGCCGACGCCAAGAAGCGAAAGAATTGTTTTTTTCATTTCAAATTAAGTTAATCAATTTCTATTTGTTTTATCACGTTACGATTTGGTTAAAATTTCCATGTCAAATCCGCCATCGCGTGAATTGCGGCCCATTTTCCGCCGGGATCCGGATGATTGACTGTTGATATAACAGTTGAATGTGAAGCTTTACGTCGAAGTCGGCGCCATGCGCTGGCGGCAGCAACAGAATCCCACTACGCCCAATACCGGTAATTAACTTCCGGAAACAAATTATCGCGCGCTTCAACCTGTCCCAGCCACCGTTCGTCAATGCCCGCGCCAGTCAATTGATCATGCAACGCCAGAAAACGGAACAAATGATCCTTCACCCGCTTGCGCGCGTATTCCGGGCTCGTGCCCGTGCGCAGGATGAACGGCCAATCGCTCGATTGCGCCAGCAATAGTTCGCGCGCGGCCTGTTTCAACGCCCGTTCCTGCAGCGGCGTCGCCACCGTGAACTCTCGCGCCAGCTTCGTCATTCGTTCCTGCGCCGCGTGCAGATGCGGATAAATCCACTCATTCTTTTCATTCAACCATACCCGCCAATACCCCTCCTCGCCCCAACTCGATGCCGCCGGCTTCGCAATCTGGTTCGACGGAAATTCCCTCAAATACTCCTCCGGCGTGATCAACGAAAAAACCTGCTGATCGTAATACGCTTTCCGCACGAAATAATCCAAAAATTCCGGTCCTTCATACCACCAATGCCCGAATAACTCCGCGTCGTACGGCGAAAGCACCAGCGGCGGACGGTCCATGATGCCCGCCAGCCGCTGCATTTGCTTCACACGCACGTCCAGGAAATGCTGCGCGTGCCCCGCCGCCGTCCGCGTCGCCGCTGCGTGATTGTAAACTTTCTTCTCGTCCGAATTGCCCGTGATCCGAAAATATTTGATGCCCGTGAACCCGCGCTGGTCTGCTGGCAAATAAGGCCTCAGATAGTCCAAATCCAAATCGAACCCGATGTCGCGATAGAATTCCCGGTAATTGGCATCGCCCGGATACCCCTCGTGCTTGCTCCACACCTGCTTGGCTGAATCCAAATCGCGTCCAAACGCCGCGATCCCGTTCGGCGTAAAAATCGGCGCAAACACGCCATACCTCGGCTTCGGATTCGCGTGCAGCAATCCATGCGTGTCCGTGATGAACCACCGGATGTTCGCCTCCTGCAACACCTTCTCCACGCCGTCCACGTACGCGCATTCCGGCAGCCAGATGCCGCGCGGATTCCGCCCGAAGCAACTCCGATAATGATCCCGCGCCACCAAAATCTGCGCGCGCAAGCTCGGCGGATGATTCGCCAGCAACGGCAGCAACGCATGCGTCGCCGCGCTGGTGATGATCTCCAGCCGCCCCGCGTCCTGGAATTTCGCAAACGCCGCCACGAGATTTTTTGCGTACGCAAAATACGTCTCGCGGATGTCTTCAAACCGCCGCAGATACAATTGCGCCAGCTCGTTCAGCGGCTTGTCCCAATGTGTCCGGTGCGTTTCCTTTTCCGCCAGCTCAATCAACTCCTCCAGATGCCGCACGTAGCGATCTTGCAGCAGCGGATCGAGCAGCATCGCGCACAAGGTCGGAGTCAGCGTCAGCGTCAGCCGCGTCTCCATCCCATCGCGCAGCCAGCCCTCCATTTTCTGGAGCAACGGCACGTACGTTTCCGTGATGGCCTCAAACAGCCATGTTTCCTCCAGAAATTTTTCATGTTCCGGATGCCGCACAAACGGCAGATGCGCGTGGAGGATGAGCGAAAGATACCCTTGCATGTCGAATCAACCCCTCAAACCGTAGCAGCCGACGTGAGGATTCCCCGAAAAGAGTTCACGCGTTGAACGCCGGAACCATGACATACCAGTGGCTATATTCGAAGAGAGACGCTGGAGCAACTTCTCCCTCTCCCATCGGATGGGACTTGAGCCGCTTGGAAAGCGGCGAAAGGAATTTGCGAAGCAAAGGCCCGAGAGGGCTGAGCGAGCGGGAGCGAATGAGTCATTGGGGCGGGGTGAGAGTTCGGATTCGCGGGGAGCGCGAGCGTCAAACATATATTTGAATTCAATCATCTCCGCCGGGCTCCTCATCATCAATATCGTCCGTTAATTGTTCCGCCAGCGAGTTGCTTCCCAAAAACAAAACCACTCCCAGCGCCACCAACACTGCGCCAATCACATAACTCCAGACATTCGTCTGGATAGGCTCCGCATGATGGCGCACCTGAATCTGATGATGGGCAATCTCCAGCCCGATTTCCAGCACTCCAAAAATCACCAGGCACGCCGCGACAATCTGGATCAAGGTGCGGACAGCGCGTTTCATTGCGCAATCCCGGCCGGCGGCGCAAATGCAAAACAGCTCATCTCAAAAACCCTCCGCACTTATCCGCTTCAATGAGGAATCCTGCGGATGTTCTTCCACCTCGCCGCGATATTCCGTGCTGCGGCTGAAAGCGAGGTCCGCCGCCCGCCCATCCATTTGGTCGGCGGAAACAGCCACGATCGGCATTTCGTAATTCCCATCCGGCAACGCAAACCGATAACTGAACGAACCATCCGGCCGCAGCCTGATCTTCCGTCCCCCAATCGTCACCGTCGCATCCTTCTCCGTCGCGCCATAAACAATCAACTCCGCGTTTACATTAAACCAAAAACTTTTCGTTGGCTGTGCCGGCTGCGCGCCCGGACTTGAAATCGCCGCGCCCGATGGCGAGGTCGGCGCTGGCGCGCCCAGATCCGCCGCCGACATCGAAGCCAGTTCATTGACGAATTGCCGCCGGATCAATTCCGTGATCTCCAGCGATCCCATCCACACCCGCCGCACGTGGTCCATGCTGATCACCTCCGCGAGGGCCCGTTCCTGCGCCGGCGTCCATTCCGATGGCGTCCATCGCGAAACTCGTTTTGTCCCCGCGCCCGCTTTGACCGCTGATCCGCCTCGCGCCACTTGTCCCGAATGCCCGTTTGTCCTCGACGCATGCTGTGTCGTCGACGCCTTTTCCGGCGTTGGCGGCAAATCGGGATGTCCTTCCGCCCGCAACTCCTGCAACGCCTGCGCCAGCGGCGCGTTCTCCTGCACCGCGCCTTTTACCAGCGACAGCAACTTCCCCATCGGCACCTCAAACGGAATCGTCCCGAACTCCGCGCCCGTCTCGGCCGAAACCGCATCCTGCGGCGTCAAGGTCGAAGCCGACGTCGCCACCACCATCCACTTGTCCGCCGCCGAATAATAACCCAGCTCCGCCACGTAGCGCGTGTTCGCCTTGTCCACGTGGACAAACCAATGATTCGACTCGGGATGCACCTGCACCTGCACCGCCGGTTTCCCGCGCGCTTCACCCGTGTAAACGCGCACGACCAGGTGGCCATCGCGCGAAAATGCGTTGTAACGCCGCTGCTGGTCGCCGGCTAAATCCCAATGCGCGTAAAGCCAATGCGGATCGCGCGCCGTAAGCAGCAGTTCTCCCGTTCCATACGATTCCGGCAACTCGCCTTCCGTCTGAAATGTTTTGGCGGGTGCCGTCGGCCCCAGCGCATAACGCCGGCCCGGACCGCTCACGCTCTTCGCTTCCGGCTTGTCGCCTTCGAGCAGGATCGGCGGAATTTTCTCCGGTGCCTTCCGCACCGCCTGCTTAATCGGAGGCGAAAACACCGGCAAAATTGGTTTCGCCGCCGGAGCTTCGGCTTCACTCACCTTCTTTTCGCTCGCGGCCACCCGCAATTTAACGGTCGGTTGCGCGGCGGGTATTGGTTTGCTGCTCGCGACCGGGGGGATTTCAGCCATCTCTTTTTTGAATGGCTCAACCGGTTTTGCTTCTTTGGCTGGAACCTCGATTTTGGCTTCAACCTTTGCCGGCCCCAAAGCTGCCACCTTCGGCGCTGCCTGGATCTTCCTCCGCGAAGGCTTCGCTTCGGCCGCTGGCGCAGGCTTCACCGCCGGCCAAACCGGTGCTTTCGGGGTCGCCAAGGGCTTCTTTATGGCGGCTGGTTTGATCGTGGTTTCCGCTTTCGCTTCCGCCCGTTGACTCGCTTGAGACGCTGTCTGTTTCGCCGGTTCAGCCGTCGGGGCATTTTTTCTTTTCGCTCTCGGTTTCAAAACAGACGGAGCTTTCGTTTCCTCTGAAGCTTCCACCTTCGCCGCGGATTCCGGCGCTTTTGTTCTCGTTTTGCGCGCCGTTTTGGCCTCGCTTTTCTCCCGCGCCTCCGCGGCTTCCAGCTTTGCCGCGTCCGCCTCCGCTTTGGACTGGCTCGAAATGGTTCGAGCGACAGGCGGTTTGGCAGCGGTGGTCTTCTTCGGCTTCTTCATAACAAACAAAATCCTTGCGATGGAGGTGGCGATCGCTTGTGGAGATTAAGCCCGGTATTTCACCCGCGCAACGGTAAATCTGGATCGCGCTCTCCGCCGCCGCGACTGTCCGGTTTTCTGGGGCGCAATTCCCCGCTTTTGGGTCTATCAATCCCTCTTGCCAAGTTACGAATTTATCGTATTAAGTATTTTTATCGCCATATGGGAACCCCACGGAAAAATGGAAAGCCAGACCGGTCATGTCCGCTCATCTTTGTGGTGGACGATGAACCCGTCCTGCTTGAACTGGCCGAAAAGGTCTTGAGCGACCTCCACTGCCGCATCGAGACCTTCACCAATCCCGACATCGCGCTTCAGAAATATTCCTCGGCCGAGACTCCGCCGGACCTCGTCATCACCGATTTCGCCATGCACCAAATGAACGGCCTCGCCCTCATTCGCGCCTGTCGCCGTCTGCATCCAAAACAAAAAATCATCATGGTCAGCGGCACCGTCGATGAATCGGTCTTTGCCGCCACCGATGTCAAACCCGACCGCTTCCTCGCCAAACCCTACCAGCCCAAAGCCCTGTCTGCGATCGTTCAAGAGCTTCTCAAACATTGACGCGTCGCGGCTCCTCGGCGAAAATCCAGTGAACGCCTATGAAAAAAATTCTCCTGCGTGTCTGCATCGCGTTGGTGGCATTGATAATCATCGCGGCTCTCGCCGTCCATTTCTTCCTCGATAGCGCCGTCAAACGCGGCGTTGAAACCATCGGACCGAAATTGACCAAGGTCGATGTCAAACTGGATGGCGTCCACCTCTCACTGCTGTCCGGCGCGGGCAGCATCAAGGGCCTCGCCGTCGGCAATCCGGAGCCTTACAAATCGCCGCACTCCATCACCGTCGGCACCGCCAGCCTCGCCCTGCAACCCGGCTCGCTCTTTGCCGACAAAGTCATCATCAAATCCATCGATGTCGAATCTCCCGAAATCACCTTCGAAGGCGGCCTCACCGGCAACAACCTGAAGAAAATTGAGGACAATATTAACGCCGCCACCAGTGGTCCTCACGGCACCAATGTTGCCAACGCCACGCCGAAGGAACAAAAGAAAGCCAACCGAAAACTGGAAGTCGACGACTTCAAAATCACCGGCGCGAAACTGACCGCCACCCTCACCGACCTCGGCGGCAAAACCATCACCATTCCGCTTCCCACCATTGAGCTGCAAAATCTCGGCACCGGCCCCGACGGCATCACCCCGGCTGAACTCACCAAAAAAGTCCTTTCCGAAATCGAAAAGAAATCCGTTGAAGCGGTCTCCAGCTCCGCCGGCAATTTAGGCAATCTCGCCGGCAGCCTGACCAAAGGCCTTGGCACCAACACCAGCGGCAGCGTCAGCAACATCACCCGCGGCCTCGGCAAATTCTTCAGAAGAAAGTAGCGACAGTCATCGTAGCCGCCGAAGTAAGGACTCCGAAAAAAGCGCGCCTCGGCCCCTGAACCACGGCAAATCAGCGGCTGTATTCGACGACAGACGCTGGAGCAACTTCTCCCTCTCCCGTCGGACGGGAGAGGGCCGGGGTGAGGGCGTTTATTAAATCTAACACGGCTTACTTCCCAATCTCCGGCAAACTCGCCGCCGCCACCGCCTGTCCCACCCGCCGGCTCTTTTCATCCGGCACATGCAACTGCACCCCCGCCGCCAGCTCCGGAAATTCCGCTGCCAGCACCTCCCGCGCCTTTTCCACCAAAATTTCCCCGCCGCTTCCCGTCATCACCCGGCCCAACAGCAGCAGATGTTTGAAATCATAAAAATCCGAGTAATGCGCCATCGCGTACCCGAGATAGACGCCAATGGTTTCGTAAATCCTGACCGCCCGCTCATCGCCTCCCTTCATCAGCGATTGCACTTCCTTCAATTTTTCCGGCAAACCCATTTCCTCCGGCAAAGAAATGCCCGCCGCCGACAATAACTTATTCACCGCCTGCTGCGAAAAATACGTCACGCCCACCCCGCGATCTCCCGACCATTCATCCGCCGCCGCCGCTGGATTATAATCCACCGGCGCAAACGCCAGTTCGCTCAACCAACCCGTCATCCCGCCGCGCGGCGTCAGAAAACCCGCCGCTTGGCTCGACCCCAGCGCAATCCCCAGCAGCCCCTTCGCCTTCAGCGACATCCCGCCCGCCAATGCCGTCACGTCTCCATCATTCGCCACTTCCACCGGCACCTTCCATTCATCGCGCAGGCGCAGAAACATGTTTTTTGCGTCATCGAAACGCGCCGCCGACACCGCCCGGAACAGCGACGCCACCATGATCCGATTGTTCACGATCACGCCCGCCGAACTCCCGCCAATCGCATCCACGCGCGGCAAATGCGCCGCCGCTTTCTTCAACCCGCCATTGAGATGTTCGTAATGATATTTCGGGTCCGCCTCATCCTTCGGGTTCCAGGGAAATTCATCGCTGTAAACCACCGTCCCATCCTTGACCGCTGCCATCTTGTAATCACTCGCGCCAAGGTCGAATCCAATGCGGCACCCATCCAAATGCCCGCCCAGCACCGCATCCAATTCATTCTCCGCCGGCACCGACGCCGCCTCGCTCACCACCACCTCAAACGGCCTCTCATAAACGCGGCTCATCAACTCCACATCAAACGCCCGCGCTCCATCCTTCGAATAAAGTCCGCGAATATGCTCCCCAATCTTCCGCGGCCCACCGAAATGGATTTTCCCTCCGCCGCGCGCCCAAAGCAAAAACTTCACCAGTCCTTCCACGTACCGCAACGTCTCGGCATCGCCTTCCACATTGACCTGCGTCTCATAACGCGAAAAAAAGCCTCCTTCACGCTCCAGCCCAATCACCAGCGACACCGTCGTGCGCGCATTCTGAATTTTTTTCAGGTAATCCCGATTGAAAATCGCCGCCGGTTGAAACTCCGGATCCAACACCGCCGGAACTTTTAATTTAGAATTCATGCCTCAATGCATCATTGTTTCGGCTCCCGGCGATTGTGCCCGCCGCCGCCAGAAATCCAAAGATTTTATTAGTGCCACGGGCGGGACGCCGTGCCACTACGGCAGCGTCATCGCTTTAATACTGCGCTCCGCCACCACTCAGTTTATGTTCGCCCAAACAAAAGGCTATGAACCCATATCGCGAATACGTCGCCTCCTTCGCCCGCCTCATGGCCGAAGGCAAATCACTTCCGCTCGGAGAAATTCCACCGCTCTCCATTCCGGTGCCGCCGCCCGGCGCTCCCACCGCCCTGATTTTTTCTCCGCATCCGGACGACGAATGCATCATCGGCGCGCTCGCCCTTCGAATGCAGCGCGAAGCCGGCCTGCGTGTCATCAACGCCGCCGTCACCCACGGCAGCAACAAGGAGCGCCAACCCGGCCGCCTGCAGGAACTAAAAAACGCCTGCCAATATCTCGGCTTCTCGCTGGAACAAACCGCCCCGAACGGCCTCGAAAAAATCAACCCCAAAACCCGCGCCAACGATCCGCAATACTGGGCCGCCGCCGTAAAAACCATCGCCGCCTCTCTCGCCAAAAATCAGCCGCGCGCCATTTTTTTTCCGCACGAACACGATTGGAACAGCACCCACATCGGCACGCATTTCCTGGTAATGGACGCCCTTCAAACCCTGCCCGCGACCTTCCAAACCATCCTCATCGAAACCGAATTCTGGGGCCAG